>JGI994J12354_10000714_pt1 | contig 33258 bp, 32 predicted proteins | sample IntmicLarv3ML3BL_FD_12354 | JGI IMG/M metagenome (IMG submission 12354) | reverse complement strand
ATTTTTTAATTATATAAATTTAAATTGAAAGTATCTATAATTTAATTTGGGTTGGGACATTTTCTCAAATGATTTGTTAAGACATTATCATAAATGAATTAGAAATATTATATATTACCCACTCAAAAGCTTGACTATTTTCTCAATAAGTGGTACAATAACAAAGTCGGTTAAGAGGGGGAAAATTGTGGATAATAAAGCAAAAGTATCCTTTTCACTAATGAAAATTGGCTTCATAAGTTTAATAATCCTTTTTGGTGTAAACTTAGGAGTTAGAGCGTTTGACCTTAGAGTGAATGATGTTAAAATAATATTTCCAAATGGTTACGAAATGAATGTAGTAACTACAAAGACTGTTATTTCTGACATTTTAGAAGAAAATAACATAGTTATTCTTCCAAATGAAAGAACTGAAACAGCTATGGATGCAATTCTAAATGAAAATAGAACAATAAAAATTGTTCAAGATGCAACATTAGGAAATATTAATGTAAAACTAAGCTCACTAGAAGAAATTTTAGCAAACTATAAAACAATTACTGAAAAAATAGTTAAAGAACAAGTAACAATTCCTTATGAAACAGTTACAAAAGATGTTTCAGATGGAGGAAGTACACTAGACACAGTAATTCAACATGGTCAAGAAGGAATTAGAGAAGTAACATATAAAGTAACATATGAAAATGATATAGAAATAAAAAAAGAAGAAATCTCATCAATAACTATAAAAGAACCTGTTGATAAAATAATCCAAAAACAAGCAGTTGCATCAAGAAGCGGTAGTTATACAGAAAGAACAGAAGGAAATGCAACAGTTACAACTTTAAATGCAAGTGCATATACAGCTTCAACATGTGGAAAAGCACCAACAGACCCAGGGTATGGTAGAACAGCATCAGGAAATATGGCAACAGCATTATACACAGTTGCTACAAGTAGTGATATTCCAATAGGAACAAGAATATATATCCCATATTTTGCAAGTTATCCAAATGGTGGATGGTTCACAGTAGAAGATAGAGGTGTATATAGTGGACAAATAGACATATATATGGATACTTATAATGAGTGTATACAATTTGGTAGAAGAAACTTAGAGTGTTATATATATTATTAAAAACAATTGACAAATTAGCACGAAAAAGATATATTTAGGTTGATGGAAACATCAACCTTTTCTATATTCTAGGAAAATTCGACTTTGAAAAAGGAAGGATTTTCTGTAGAAGATAGTTATGCGAGAGTTAAATTTTCTTAATAGCTTTGCTATTTAGAAAATATTAGTTTAGTTTTTTATGGAGTAAATATGGACGATTTATATATAGAAACAATAGAATTAATGAGAAAATACAATATAAAAGCGAATAAAAATTTAGGTCAAAACTTTTTGATTTCTGAAGAAGTTTTAGAGCAAATTATTAACATTGCAGATGTTACTTCTGAAGATATTGTAATTGAAATAGGACCAGGACTAGGAAGCTTAACAAAGAAATTATTAAAAACTGCTAAAAAGGTAATTTGTATCGAACTAGACAAAAAAATGATAAAAATTTTAGAAAATAGGTTTAATGGCACTAACTTAGAAATAATAAATCAAGATGTTTTAAAAACAGATTTACAGGAGTTTTGCAGAGAAAGGGTTAAAATAGTCGCGAATTTACCATATTACATAACAACACCAATAATAATGAAACTATTAGAAGAAAAATTAAACATAGAGTCTATAACAGTAATGGTACAAAAAGAAGTAGCTAAAAGATTAACTGCAAAACCAGGAACTAAAGATACTGGAGCAATTACTTATGCAATAAATTATTATACAATACCTGAATATAGCCTAGAGGTGTCGAGTAAATGCTTTATACCTTCACCAGAAGTGGACTCAGCAGTAATAAAATTAAATGTACTCAAAGAACCAAGTATTAAGATAAAAAATGAAGAGATTTTTTTCAAAATTATAAAATTAGCATTTGGACAAAGAAGAAAAACACTGTCAAATGCACTAGAAACAGGATTTCCAAATAGTAAAAAAATGTTAGAAGAATTAGGGATAGAAAAAAACAGAAGAGGAGAAACACTTACACTAGAAGAATTTGCAAAAATAGAGAGGTATTTAGAAAATGGTTAGAGAAATTTATGTAATTGATAATACAGATGAAACAATAAACTTATTAAAACAAATGTATAAAAATACAGGAAATTATAAATTTAAAAATTTTAATGTGGATGAATTAGAATATGCATTAAAAAATATACCTGATCTTATTATAATTAATGAAGATACAGTTTCAGACCTGAAATATTTAAAACAAATAAGAGCAGATGAAGATAATATGATAACTCCAATAATAGTGTTATCTTCAAGAGAAGAAAAAGAACATATTATAGAAGTTATGGGATTATTTATAGAATATTATTTAATAAAAAACAAAGAAATAGAATATTTACAATTAGTAATAAATAATATTATAAGATTGATATATACTAATAGAAGAGTAAGTCCACTTACAGGACTTCCTGGAAATGTACAAATACAAGCAGAACTGAAGAAAAGAGTACAAAACAAAGAAAGTTTTAGTGTATTATACTTTGATTTAGACAATTTTAAGGCATATAATGATGTATATGGTTTTCTAAAAGGAGATGAAATACTTAAATTTACAGGAAAAACTATAGTAGGAAATGTACACAAAGATACAAGCGAAAATAATTTTATAGGACATATTGGGGGAGACGATTTTGTAGCAATAGTAGATACTGAAAGTGCAGAAAATATATGTCAGGGAATAATAGCAGAATTTGATGCAAATGTTTTAAGCTATTTTACAAAAGATGATGCAGAAAAAGGGTACTTGGAAGTACCAAATAGAAAAGGTGTAACAGAAGAATTTCCACTTACATCTCTTTCAATAGGAGTAGTTCAAGTAAATGATGACATGTTTGAAAATATTTTAGAAATAGGTGAAGTGGGAGCACAAGTAAAACATGCTGCAAAAACAGTAATGGGAAGCTCATATGTAATAAATAAAAGGGGAACTACATTTAGTGTATCAGCCATAAATTAACAAATGTTGTTGACATAATATCGAGGTGTGTGGTATAATATCAATTGTGAGTTTTACGAAAGAGAAAATTGCAAATCAAGGCAGTTTTCTCTTTTTATGTTTAAAAAGGAGGTCTTTTGTGAAACAAAAAACTATTGCAATTATTATATTTTTGATTTCTATAATGATTTTAACAACAAGTTATGCAGTAGGTGAACAAGAAACAGAAATTATAAAAATAAGTACAATAGAAGAAAAAGTTTTAATTTTAATAAACGAAAAAAGACAAGAAAAAGGATTAAATGAACTAAAAATAGATAAAGATTTATATGAATTAGCAACAATAAAAGGAGAAGATTTAGTAGAAAATAATTACTTTGATCATAAATCAGAAAAATTAGGAAGAGCATTTGACATGATGAAAGCATGGAATATAGAATACAAAATAGCAGGAGAAAATTTAGCAGGAAATATAAGTCCTGAAAAAGCAGTAGAAGCATGGCTAAATTCAGAAACGCATAGAGATAATATATTAAAAGAAGAATATGATTATACAGGAATAGCAGTAATACCAAGTGAAAAATATGGATATATATTTGTGCAAATGTTTATATATAAGTAGAAAAGCTAGGCTAGAAAAGTCTAGCTTTTAACTATGATATTGTAATAAAATATATAGTGTGTTAATATTAATTTGAAATAGTATATACAAAGGAGAAAATCTTGTGCTTGAAAAAAAGTATAAACAAAAGTATGAATGTTTAGAAATCACAGATTTTGAAAGAGATGCAGTAAAAGCATATAAAGGAATTGATTACTCAAGTATAAACAGTATGCTTGAAATGGGACTTGATAATGAGTCTAATGTTCAAAAAACGTTATCTTTTTCAGGGTATAATGTAGGGTATATTAAAAATATAGTTGAAGCATATTCAGCTATGTTTAAATATGCTATTCAAAACAATTCTACTGTATTACCTACTTTGTATAGAGGAACTAGAGTAGGTGAGATTAAAAACATTGAACAGACAAAACAAATAAATAAATTTCTTTCAACAACTACTGACCAAAATATGGCAGAAGGATATTTTTCATTAAATTGGAGTGATCCAGCTTCAATATTTGTCAGAATGGACGGTGTAATTCCATATGTTTCTATGGCAGGTATAGATGAAGATTACGGAAATAATTGGGAAAAAGAACTTCTTATAGCACCATTTACAAATGTAAAAAGCATCTCTGAATGCAGTAAATATAAAGGACTAACTAAATACAATATGACAATAGAAAAACAAGAGTTGTCTGAAATGCCTAAAGAAGATAGAGCAGAATTGCTTAATCAAATTAATTCTGAAGCTTCTGAAATTAATGAAACATTACAAAGTTTTTTTAGAATAGATGCTGAAATGGAAAATATATCTTATAGAATACAGTCTTTACAACAAAGGGCAGCTAAAGGTGGATTAACATTAGAGGAAAGAAAAGATAATTCTGAATGGATGGATAAACTGTGGAAAGATTATGAGGTATTATTATCTCAAAAAACAGGTTGCACAGAAAAGATTAATATTTGGAAAAAGAAGGTAATTGATTATTGTAAGGCAGAATGTAGAGAAGTAGAAAAAAATATAGAATTTGAAATGCAAAAAGAGGAGACAAGAATAGAACAAGAGAGAGACGCAAGGGAATTAGAAGATGCAAAAAATTCATTAGCTTCAAAAAAATCTCATGCACAATCAATGGCTGAGAACACAGACAATGACGCTAATGATATGAAAATAGGTATTGCTAAAATTAAAGAGAGTCAGTTAAATTACAGTAAAATGGCGAAAGAATTGGGGATTACATATAATGGATGGTGTGATGCATCAAAAGCACAAGAAAAATTAACTGATTTAACATCACAACTAAGTCGTGTAAAAGAACTAACTAATTTAGCTGATATTGATATAACAAGTATTGATGACCAATATCAAATTAAAAAAAGCAATATAAATACAATTGCTGATTTTAATAATGCTGTAAATAGTATTTTAGTTGGTATAGAGACAGAGGAGCTAGACAATATAAAGAACATTGAACTAAACTTATTTAAAAAAGCTATAGCAAATAGGATAACAGAAATAAAAGTTGCCACTGACAGTGGAAAAATTAAATCAGAAGAAGATAAAATAAATAATAAGAGTGGTTTAAAAAGGTTTTTTGGAAAATTAATAGGGCAAGATAAGACAGATGATTTTGCTAGAAAGTTAATTCAAGAAAAGAAAAATGCTATGAGCAAAAAGCTTAATGGTGATAACAATGTTGACTTAAATAAAACATATAGTATACATGAAATGCTTGCTGAAATTGATTTATATGTTTCATTAAATGGTGCTGATGAAGAAATGAAGAATGGGGTGGAAACACTTTTGAAATTACGAAAAGGAATAACTACTATTTTCAGAGTAGATGAAGACAAAATAAAACAGATAGTGCAAAATGCTAGAAATGAAAACTTACCTATGGCAATACAAAATGAAAAATTAACAAAACAACAAAGGATGCAGAGAGAAACGCAAAGTTGGATTAGACAGAATGGATATGATAAAACACAAGAAGTTAATATTAGAACAGAGATATCTCAACCTAGAGATAATTTAGCATCAAGACTACATGCATTAAGTAACTATATAAAAGTAAATTTACCAGATGAAAGAGATAGAGACAGTGAAAAACCTGAAACTTTGGAAAAAGTTGACTTAGATAAAACACTTTAATCGATTTTTGGGGACAGTCCCCTTTTTGCTTTTTTCCCATTTTGGGGACATATCTTTGAATTGTTAAGAATAAATATAAAACATGGGAGGAATTTTCATGTTTTTTATTTTTAATAAAAAAATAATATTACTAATCTTATTAGCAATATTTTTAAGTTTGGTATTAGTTTTATTTTTCAATCATGAAAAAGATACAGTTCAAACAATATCATTACCTATAACTAATAGCGTGATTATATTAGATGCAGGACATGGTTATCCAGATAAAGGGGCTGAAGGGAAAAATGGTATAACAGAAAGTGATATAAATTTAAGTATAGTTTTAAAGCTACAAAATCTATTAGAACAAAGTGGTGTAACTGTGGTGCTAACACGTTCAGATGAAAATGGTATATATGATATAGATAAAGAAAGCTTACGTCAGAAACATATATCAGATTTGAAAAATAGAGTGAAAATAGGCAATGAAAGTGGAGCAGATGTTTTCGTGTCTATACATTTGAATAAGATTTCACAAGAAAAATATAATGGATGGCAAACTTTTTTCAAATCAAATGATGAAAATAGTAAAAAACTTGCAGAATCAATTCAAAAAAGTTTAGATAATTCTATTCAAAGAGAAAATAAAAGAGTAGCATTAGAAATAAAAGGAATATATTTAGTTAAGAATGTAAATATTCCAACAACAATTGTTGAGTGTGGTTTTTTGTCAAACTATGAAGAAGCAAGTTTGCTTATTGAGGAAGAATACCAAAACAAACTTGCATGGGGAATTTATATTGGGATAATGGAGTATTTTCGTCAATAAGACATCTGGATTTTTTAGTTTATTTTTATACAACTACTGGTGCGATTTTATATTCTATTTCAAAACAAGGGAATTTTTCTGTTTCACTTTCTTCTAAACAATCTACAAAGATATTTAATTCTTGAACACTTCTACAGGCCCTGACAATTATAGGGTTTAAATTGAAATTAGTCATTAATTCAACAGCGGCCTCAAAAGCTTCAAGCAATCCTTTTTCTTTTCTTACTAAATTAAATACTTCTCTAAAACGAGAAATAGTGGGAAATTTGAATGAAGATAAATGAACAGTATATTTATTTTCAATAATTTCTTGTATAGATGAATATTTAGGCTTTTTGTTTTCTTTAGAATTTAAAAATTCTTCTACTTCTTCTAGTTTGTATGGTAAATATGCAATCTGGTCTTTTTCAGAGATTATAAGAACATTAGTATCTGAAGTATCTGAAACATCTCTACTTGATTTTATCGATTTAGTATTTTCAGCAGATGTAGTTTTATTTGTAGGGAACACAAAAGCATAGTTTTTTAATACTGTTGCTGTAAAATCTTGCATTTCTACATCATGTATATCAATTTTTTGCATAATTTGCATGTATGAGTTATTATATGTATCAATATTTTTTCTTAATTCATCATTTGAATTAGTATCAATATTATATAAACATTTTTTTAATTCATTTAAATTTTGCAAATCTGAAATAACATTGTCACAAATATTTTTTAATGCAATAAGAGTATTTTCAAATTGAGAAGAAGCTTTTGTAGAATTAGGAAGTACATGATTCATATAATCAGATACCTTTTCCATATAAACATTACAAATATTTTTATTTTTATCTTGTATTTCTATTTTGCTTTTTAAAATTTCTGATTCTTCAATAAACTGTAGCTGTAAAGATGTATTTTCTTTATAAAGTATCATTTGTAAAACCTCACTTTATAAAAATATATATCAAAAATTAAAAAAAGTAAATAAAAAACAAGATTATTACAAAATTATTACAAAACAGCTACTATAATATTATTTTTGTTATTATTATATAGACAAAAAAATAAAAAGCATATAATATATTATTGAATGATTATAAAGAAGGAATTGATAGATACAAATGATAAAAGTTAACAAAATAACAGATATTCCTATGTGGGCAATTGTAGTAAAAATTATGTTTAAAGTATTAACAACATTAATACTTTTAATAATAATACCATTAATAATTATTAATTTAGTATTTGTATTTAAACAAGATAATATGATGCCAAGTTTTATGGGATATAGCATGTTGAATGTAATAAGTGGAAGTATGAAAGATTCTATAAATGTTGGTGATATGATAATTATAAAACAAACTGATGAAATTGCAGAGCAAGATATAATCTCTTTTATAGAAGGAAGCACTCTTATTACACATAGGGTTATAAAAATAGAAGAAGAAAATGGGAAAAAAGAATATACAACAAAAGGAGATGCAAATAATACAGAAGACAGAAATAAGGTTGTATTTGAACAAATACAAGGAAAAGTAATTTTTCATATAAAGGGAATGGGAAGTGTAAGTTTATTTTTACAAAAGCCACAAGGATTTTTAATATTGGCAAGTATACCAATTTTAGCAATAGGTATAACCAAATTTTTTGAGGTAAGGCTTGCAGATAGAAGAGCAATAAGAAAACAAGAACGAATTGATTATATGGAAAAAAATAGATAATAATAGAAAAAGTAAATTTTATGTAATTTTAGATTAGCTTAAATATAATATAAATTGAATAAAAATAAGATTAAAAGTGCAAAATACTTACATGGAAATCGTGAAAAAAAAGAGCCTTTTAATAAAGGGAACAGTATTAGATAAATATCAACTGGAAAGATATTTGGAAAGTGTTGCAGTTAATCATATATTACAAGACCATTCGGATAAGAATACGTATCCGAACTTTTGGCTTATTCAGAATTTGAAAGAAATTAATAAAACATATAATTTATTAAATGAGCAAATAAAATTAAAAATTCCTATACATCCAGCACGGAGAGTGGGTCTTAGATAATTATTATGTTTTAGAAGAAACAGTTAAAAATATTTTACAAGAACTAACATTAAAGAAATATAAAAGATTAGTGGGAATAGCAAATGGAACATATAAAGGATTTGCTAGAGGATATGTATTAGCTTCAGAAATAGTAGCATTTACAGATAATGTTATTAATGAAGAAAATTTAAAATATACTTTAAAGGCATATCAAAATAAAAAAATGTTAAGTATGGAAGAGATATGTAATATTCCAATGTTTACACAAATAGCAATAATAGAAAATGTAAAAGAAATATGCAGTAAAATATATGCTTCACAGATGCAAAAGCAAAAAGTAGAAAATATAATTGATAGATTAATAGAAAGTAAAAATGTAAAGATTAAATATAATAAATATAAAAGTAATGAGATAACACCATTTGTGGAACACATGGCTTATAAATTGAAAGCTTATGGCAAAAAGTCAAATCCATATGTGGGAATTTTAGAAGAAGAAGTAAATAAAATGGGATTAACAATTGCTGAAATAATAAAAAGAGAACATACAAATGTGGCACTACAAAAAGTATCTATAGGAAATGCAATAACAAGTATAAAGGAATTACAAAGAATAAGTTTTACAGATGTGTTTGAAGAAACAAATGGTGTAGAAGAATTGTTAAAAAAAGACCCAAGTAAAGTTTATGAGAAAATGGATTATAAGACTAAAGAATATTACAGGGCAACAGTAAAAACTATTTCTAAAAAAACAAAAATTTCAGAAATATATATTGTACGTAAAGCACTAGAATTGTGCCACGAAAATAATCATATAGGTTATTATTTAATAGATAAAGGCAAAACAGAATTAATAAATGTAATTACAAATAAAAATAAAAAACCAGTAAAAAATAAAGAGAGTATATATATTATTACAATAGCTATATTAAGTGTAATGATTTCAATTTTCTTTAAACAATTTTCAATATTAGTATTTATTCCAATATCAGAAGTAGTAATAAAAATAGTTCAATATGTTTTAAGTAAAATTGTAAAACCTAAATTGATTCCAAAATTAAATTATATAGATGGAATACCAGATAGTGCAAAAACTTTTGTAGTTATACCTACAATTATTAAAGATGTAAAAAAAGTAGAAGAAATGATGAGAAATTTAGAAGTATATTATTTAGCAAATAAAAGTAAAAACATATATTTTGCGCTGCTTTCTGACCCTTCTGAAAGTAAAAATGAAACAGAGCCATTTGATGAATTAGTATTAAAAACAGGATTAGATTTAGCATATAAACTTAGTGAGAAATATAAAGATGAAGAATTTCCTAAATTTCATTTCTGGCATAGGAAAAGAGTGTGGAATGAAAAAGAGGGTTCTTATTTAGGCTGGGAAAGAAAAAGAGGGTTATTGTGTCAATTTAATAAATTTATTTTAGAAAATTATCCAGAAATAAAATATGTTATCACTTTAGATGCAGATACTAATTTAACTCTAAATTCAGGGATAGAATTAATAAGTGCAATGGAGCATACTTTAAATACTCCTGTTCTTTCAAAAAAAGAAGATGTAGTAGTAAGTGGCTATGGAATAATGCAACCAAGAGTCTCAATAGATATTGAAGCAAGTAACAAAAGTCTATTTACAAAAATTTTTGCAGGCTCAGGTGGAGTGGATTCATACGCGAATGCAGTATCAGACATATATCAAGATAATTTTCATGAAGGAATTTTTACAGGAAAAGGAATTTACAATGTAAAAGTTTTTAATAAAATATTAAAACATGCAATTCCTGAAAATACAGTATTAAGTCATGACCTTTTAGAAGGGAGTTATTTAAGGTGTGGACTATGTTCAGATGTAATATTAATTGATGGGTGTCCATATAAATATAATGCATATTCAGGAAGAGCTCATAGATGGATACGTGGTGACTTTCAAATAATGAGATGGTTATTTGACAAATCTTTAAATAGATTATCTAAATTTAAAATATTAGATAATTTAAGAAGAGGAATGTTGGATGTTTTTTTAGTAATAATTATTTTATTGGGAGTATTAAATCAAAATATACCATTGTTTTTAGTTGGAATTTTAGTCATTTTTCTTCCATTAATTTTAGATATAATAAATGCTATTGTGTTTAAAAATGATAATATACAAAAACATAAATTGTATTCAAGAAAGTTTAGTGTACTTGAAGCAAGTTTATATAGAACATTTTTAAATTTTGTATTTTTACCACATAAAGCTTTTGTACAGTTAGATGCAATTATAAAAACTTTATACAGATTATTTATTTCAAAAAAACACTTATTGGAATGGACAACTGCAGAAGAACTAGAAAAGTCTTCAAAAACAGATTTAAAAAGTTATTATAGATTAATGATAACAAATGTAATATTAGGAGTAATAGTTATAACAGTTAATGCTGTTATTGGAATGCTTTTCTTAATTGCACCAATTTTTGCTTATTATATAAGCAAAGAAATAAAACCCAAAAAAGAATATGTAAAAAACAAAGATAAAGAATTCGTAAAAGGAGTTGCTAAAAAGACATGGATTTTTTTTGAGGAATTTATTAATGAAGAAAATAATTTTTTACCTCCTGATAATTACCAAGAAGATAGAAAACCAAAAGTTGCTTATAGAACATCACCAACTAATATAGGTTTGCGGATTGTTAGCTGTAATTTCAGCATATGATTTTAAGTTTATAGCTAAGCAAGAATGTTTAGAAATGCTTGAAAAAATGTTGACCACTGTTTGTAAGCTAACAAAATGGAATGGACATTTATATAATTGGTATGACACAAAAACATTAATTCCATTAAATCCTAAATATATATCAACAGTAGATAGTGGGAATTTAGTAGGTTATTTATATGTACTAAAACAAGCTTTAATAGAAATGGAAGAAAGTAATTTATTAAATATAGTCAATATGTTGATAGAAAATACAAGTTTTGAACCACTATATAATCATAAAAATAGATTGTTTTCTATAGGATTTAACATTGAGGAAAACAATTTAACAGATTCGTATTATGACTTACTTGCATCAGAAGCAAGACAAGCAAGTCTAATTGCTATAGCAAAAAAAGATGTAGATTTTAAACATTGGAAAAATTTAAATAGAACTTTAACAGTTCATAATAAGCATAAAGGATTAATTTCATGGACAGGAACAGCATTTGAGTATTTAATGCCTAATATAAATATTAAGAAATATGAGGGAACATTACTTTCTGAATCATGTAAGTTTATGATTGAAAGTCAAAAACAATATGCTAAATTTTTGAATATTCCATGGGGGATTTCTGAATCCGCATTTTATTTAAAAGACTTATACTATAATTTTCAATACAAAGCATTTGGAATACCATGGCTTGGATTAAAAAGAGGACTAGGTGATGATATTGTTGTATCCGCATATGGAAGTGCTATGGCTCTTTCTGATGTTCCAAATGAAGTGATAAAGAATTTAAAAAATTTAAAGGAAAGTGATATGTATGGTGAGTATGGGTTTTATGATGCTATAGACTATACTCCAGAAAGATTGAGCATAGGGCAAACATATGCGCCAGTAAAGGTATATATGGCACATCATCAGGGATTAATTTTACTTTCAATAAACAATTTTATAAATGAAAATATTTTGCCAAAAAGATTTAGTAAAAATCCAGAAATAGAAGCAGTAGATATTTTATTACAAGAAGTAATGCCAGAGAAAACAATAGTAACAAAAGAAAAAAGAGAAAGAGTAGAAAAGTTAAAGTATAGAGATTATGAAAATATGACTGAATCAATATATACAACAATAAAAAATGATTTGGCAAATGCAAATTTAATTTCAAATGAAAATTATACAGTAGCAATTACTACTAAAGGTGAAGGATATAGTAAATATAAGAATATATATGTGAATAGATTTAAAAATACAGAAGATGAATTTCAGGGAATTGAATTTTATATAAAAAATATAAAATCAAAAAGAATTTGGACTAGTGGTATAAACAATTATCTTACAAAAGCAGATAAATATTCTGCTATGTTTTCATATTGGAGAAGTAAGTTTACAAGAACTGATGGAAATATAGATACAATTACAAATGTTACAATATCTCCAGATGAGCCAATGGAAATGAGAAGAGTTGAATTGAGAAATAATGGTAATTTAGAAGAAATATTGGAAGTTACAAGTGTTTTTGAGCCAATACTTTCAAGACTTGAAACAGATATTTCTCACAAAGCATTTAATAATTTATTTTTAACATATGAAATGTTAGAAAATAATATTTTATTAATAACAAGAAAAAGAAGAATGCCAAATGAACAAGATATTTTCATGGGGATAAATTTATTAACTGCAGGTGAAGTGATAGGAGAATTAGAATTTGAAATTGATAAAGAAAAATTTGCAGGTAGAAACAATTTTAATTTACCAAAATCTATAGAAAATTCCAGACCATTAAGTAAACAACTTGGAGTTACTACAGAGCCAATTGTGGCATTAAAAAGAACAGTAAAATTAAATCCAGGAGAAACAATAAGTTTAGACTTTTGTATATGTGTATCTAATAATAAAGAAGAAGTGGAAGAAATGTTAGAGAAATATCAAAATGAAGAAAACAGGGAAAGAATATTTGAACTTGCAAAAGCACGTGCTGAACTAGAAACAAGATATTTAAATTTAAAGGGAAAAGAAGTAGAAATATATAAAAAAATATTTAGTTTATTAATGTATCAAAATCCAACTAAAGTATTAGAAAAAGAATTAAAAAAGGAGTATGCAAAAGAAGGTATTTGGAAGTTCGGAATTTCAGGAGATTTACCAATTATTTTAGTAAAAATAAAACAGGTTTCAGATATTTTTGTTGTAGAGGAATTAATAAAAGCACATGAATTTTTAAAAATGAAAAATATAAAAACAGATTTAATAATATTAAATAAAGAAAAAAATATATATGAACAATATGTGAAAAATTCTATATATTCTATTATAGCAAATAATCATGCATATGATGGAGTGTATTTATTAAATCCAGCAGAAACAGAAAAATCTGATGAGGAATTATTGGAATTTAGGGCAAATATAGTGTTTGATGCGAGTTTTGGTGCTATAGAAATTACATTAAAGGAAATGGAGGAAGAATATATTAATGGACGAGATGAATAATTTAAAATACTATAATGAATATGGTGGTTTTTCTCTCGATGGCAAAGAATATGTAATAAAGGTAAAAAAAGAAAATCCATTACCAACAGTATGGGCACATGTAATTGCTAACAAAAACTTTGGAACAGTTGTTACAGATAGTTTAGGGGGATATACATGGAGTGGAAATAGTAGGTTAAACAGATTAACTGCTTGGTCTAATAACCCTGTATTAGACCCTTCATCAGAAAGAATTTATATAAAAGACATGGATGAAAACAAATTTTTAGAATTTCAAGAACAGGTGGTTAGATATGGTTTTGGATATGCAAAATATAGTGGAGAAACAGATGGTATATTTCAAGAATTAGACATATTTGTTGCAAAAGAAGATAAGGCGAAAATAAATATATATACACTTAAAAATCAAGAAGGTGAAAAAAGAAATCTGAAGATAATTTATTATATAAAACCAGTATTAGAAGAAGATGAAGCAAAAAGTAATGGATATATAACTATAGAAAAAGAAGATAGTTTAATATATGCGAAAAATTTATATAGAGATATTTTTAAAGATAGTATGTTATATATTGGCACAAGTGAAAAAATAATATCATATACAGGAGATAAAAAAGCTTTTATAGGAAAAGGAAATATAGAAAGTCCAGAAGCAAATTTTAATAATAAAGATGCTTTAGGAAAAGACACATGTGTAGCAATGGAATTAAATATAATATTAGCACCATTTGAAACAAAAGAAATTTCAATTATATTGGGAGAAGAGAATAACTTAATAGATATTAAAGATAAAGTATATAAATATTCTAAAATTCAAAATTGCAAAGAAGAATTGAAGATTGTAAAAGAATTTTGGAGAGATACACTAGGAAAAACGAGAGTGGTAACCCCAGTAGAATCTACAAATTTAATATTAAATGGATGGTCAACTTATCAAACAATTGCATGTAGGCTATGGTCAAGAACTGGCTTTTATCAATCAGGAGGAGCAATTGGATTTAGAGACCAATTACAAGACACATTAAGTTTAAAGATATTAGATTCTAATTTTACTAAAGAACAAATAATTAAACATGCTGCACATCAATTTATAGAAGGAGATGTTGAGCATTGGTGGCATGAAGAAACTAAAAGGGGAATTAGAACTAAGTTTTCAGATGATCTTTTGTGGCTTGCCTATACTGTTTTAGAATATATAGATTGGACAAATGATTATAGTATTTTGGATAAACAGGTACACTATATTAAAGGAGAACTTTTAGGAGAAGAAGATGAAAAATATGATATTCATTTACCATCTGAGATATCTGAAGATATATATGACCATTGTATAAGAGCGATAGATAGAAGTTTAGGTTTTGGAAAAAATGGTTTGCCTAAAATAGGTTCAGGTGATTGGAATGATGGAATGAATACAGTGGGAAATAAAGGGATAGGAGAAAGTGTATGGTTAGGTTTTTTTCTTTATGATATATTAAATAGAATGTCAGAAATATGTAAATATAGAAAAGATGATTGTAGAGCAAAAACATATTTAGAAACAGCTAGTAAATTAAAAAATTCATTAAATACAAATGGATGGGATGGACGATGGTTTAAAAGAGCATTCACAGATAATGGTGAAGTGTTAGGAACTATGCAAAATGATGAGTGTAAAATAGACAGTATAGCACAAAGTTTTGCGGTAATATCTAATGCAGGTGATAATGATAAAAAATTTATAGCAATGGAATCTTTGGAAAATCATTTAGTAGACAGAGAGAATGGGATAATAAAACTATTAGACCCACCATTTAAAGATACAAAAATAGAACCAGGTTATATAAAATCATATTTACCAGGAGTAAGAGAAAATGGTGGACAATATACTCATGCTAGTTGTTGGGTTGTAATAGCTATGTGTATGTTAGGTTTTGGAGATAAGGCACATGAATATTTTAAGATGATAAACCCAATAGAACATGCAAGAACAAAAGAATCTGCAAAAAAATATAAAGTAGAACCATATGTGATAGCAGCAGATATATATGGCTCAAACAATCTGGCTGGACGAGGTGGTTGGACGTGGTATACAGGTTCAAGTAGCTGGATGTATAAAACAGGAATTGAATATGTGTTAGGGCTAAAAATAAAAAATAATAGGCTTTCAATAAGTCCTTGTATTCCGAAAGATTGGCAAGTATATACAATAGAACATAAACATAAAAGTAGTAAATATAATATTGTAGTAAAAAATTTTAATGGGAAAAATACTGGTGTAGAGAAATTTTGGTTGAATTCTGAATTAGTAGAAGAAAAAGAAATTGAATTAAAAGATGATGGGAAAACTTATAATATAGAAATATTGATGTAAATATCTTGTACAAAAAGTTTTAATATGATATATATTAAATAAGTAAAATAGTCTTTGTTGAAAGGCGGGAATTTTTGTGGAGAATTTACAAAAAAGAGAACAAAAAACAATTTTAATAGTAGATGATGAAAAGCCTATTGTAGATATACTTGTGTACAATTTACAAAAGGAAGGTTATACTACAATAGAGGCAAATGATGGAGAAACAGCAGTGGAGCTTGCATTATCAAGAAAACCAGATTTAGTTTTACTAGATATAATGCTTCCTAAAATGGATGGTTTAACAGTTTGTAAAAAAATCAGACAAACATTAACTGTTCCTATTTTAATGCTTACAGCAAAAGATGAAGAGATAGACAAAATTTTAGGATTAGAATTAGGTGCAGATGACTATGTTACAAAACCATTTAGTGTAAGAGAATTGATGGCAAGAATTAAAGCTAATTTAAGAAAAGCCGAAATGAATGCACAAAGTGCAACTGAAACTAAAACAACAGAAACTGAAAGTTCGAACGAAATTAAAGTTGGAGACTTAGCAATTGACCTTGATAGATTTGAAGTAAAGGTTAAAGGTAAAGTAATAGATTTAACTTTAAGAGAATTTGAAGTTTTAAAGTTTCTTGCAGGTCAACCAGGGCAAGTTTGCAAAAGAGAAACATTGCTTGAAAAAGTATGGGGATATGAGTATTATGGAGATATTAGAACTGTAGATGTAACAGTAAGAAGAATAAGAGAAAAAATAGAAAAAGATACAGCAATACCTAGAATACTTATTACAAAAAGAGGAATAGGATACTACATAAATACTAATCAAAAGTAAAGGATAAAAGAAATGCTAAAAAGCATACAAATAAGAATAGTTTTAATATTTATAGTTATAGTAACAGTAATTATATCTGCTTTAGGTTTTGCTATTATACATATAATACAATCTAATGAGGCTATAAATTTACAAATAGACCAAATAAAAGGACTTATTATTTATTCTATAGGGATATTTTTAATAATTTCTATAATTGTTCGGAATGTTTATATCTAAAGTTATATTAAAACCTATAAACAAGTTAACTGAAAATGCACAAAAAATTGCTGCAGGTGATATGGAATATTTAGAACTTGTAGACAAAAATCTACGAGGTAAATCTGAGGTAAATGAGTTAGTTAATGCATTTACTTTAATGACCAATGAACTTAAAAACAAGTTAAATGAAGTTTCTAAACAAAAAAGTCAGATTGAAGCGATTCTTTTACATATGACAGATGGAATTATAGCATTTGATATGAAAGGTAAAATTGTTCATCTAAATCCTGCAGCAATGAAACTTTTAAAGATGAATAATGAAAATGAAAGCTTTAAACAAATATTTGATAGACTAAGTATAGATGTAAATATGGAAAAAATTATTTATCTTGAAAATTGGACATCTTCAGAACAAAAGGTTAAAATAGATACTAAATATGTTAATATGTTTTTTGCACCTGTTAGAGATGACAGCAATATTCCAACTGGAATAATAGTATTAATACAAGATATAACAGAACATGTTAAACTAGACAATATGAGAAGAGAATTTGTAGCAGATGTTTCTCATGAATTGAAAACCCCTATAACATCAATAATGGGTTATTCAGAAACTTTATTAGAAGGTGAATATGATAAAGAAACTGAAAACAAATTTATGGAGGTAATATCTACTGAAGCAAGAAGAATGGCAAGACTTGTAAATGATTTGTTGAATTTATCTAGATATGATAATAAAGAATATAAATGGGAAAAAAAGGAATTTGATTTAGGCGAACTAGTAAAAAGTTGTCAAGAAAAATTACAAATAGAAATAGATAAAAAGAATCATAAAACAGAATGTTTTGTTACATCAAATGTTCCTTTGGTGTTTGCAGATAAAGATGCAATAGAACAAGTAGTTCTAAATATTTTATCTAATAGCATTAAATATACTAGAAACTATGGAAATATAAAAATTTATGTTGGTTGTGTCTATAATGATGCATATATAAAAATAATAGATAATGGAATAGGAATTCCAGAAAAAGACCTAGAAAGAATATATGATAGATTTTATAGAGTTGATAAAGCAAGAACAAGAGAAATGGGAGGAACAGGACTTGGACTTTCCATTGCAAAGGAAATACTAGAAAAAAATAATGGTACAATAGATATAAAAAGTATTGAAGGACAAGGTACTGAAGTAGTAGTGAGAATACCAACAAAACAGAAAATTAACTAGGGAGGCATTAAATGAAAAGTAAAACAAAAGACATATTGGAATGGATATTTTGCATAGTAATTGCTGTAATATTAGCATTGTTGGTAAGATATTTTGTTGGTACACCAACAGAAGTAAGGCAACCATCAATGTACCCAACATTAAAAGAAGGGCAAAGATTAATTTTAAATAGATGGATAAGGACGACAAATGGAGAACCTAAAAGAGGAGACATAGTAACATTTGAAGCACCAAGTAAATTTGGAAATAACCTTGATACAAAAATTGCAGATTATAGTGATGAACCTACAGGTGTTTTTGCTAAGTTTAAATTTTATGTTTTAGAAATAGGTAAAACAAGTTATATAAAAAGAGTAATTGCTCTTCCTGGCGAAACTGTGAAAATTGAAAATGGTAAAGTTTATGTAGATGGTGAGTTTTTAAATGAAGAGTATTTAGCAGCAGATGTGAAAACTTATGAAAAAGGACCATTTGAAGAAGTTAAAGTTCCAGAAGGATGTGTTTTTGTAATGGGAGACAATAGAGGACAAAGTACAGATAGTAGAACATTTGGCTGTGTACCAATGGATAAAATAGAAAGTAAAGTATTTATTAGATTTTGGCCATTGAATTTATTTGGTGGCGTAGAATGAATATTGTAAATGCTTATCTGTTAATAGGAAACAATATATTAGACAATGCAAAAGAGATGGCTCAAAAAATATTGAATAAAGCATTACTAAATAATCCAGATTTTAAATTGATTGATACAAAAGACACCAACATAAAGATAGAAGAGATAAGAGCATTGATAGAAAAAGTATATGAAAAACCAATATCAGGTGAAAAAAAAGTATATATTATAAATAATGCTGAAAAATTAACAAAAGAAGCAGCAAATTGTTTGTTAAAAACATTAGAAGAGCCACCAGAATATATAACAATAATTTTAACAACTACAAATGAAGAGATGATGCTTCCTACAATAAAATCAAGATGTGTAGTTCAGAATATAAATACATCTAAACAAATAGAAACAATAGATTTTAATGAAATAGATTTCTCAAAACAGAAAGATGATATTTTCAATATATTAGATGGAATAAATGTAAATTTGTTAAATAAATTAAAAAAAACAGGACAGATAAGATATGCAAATAATATAGAAGCAGTAGAAAAAGCAAAAAAAAGGTTGAAAGCTAACGCAAATTATGATATGACAATAGACAGTATGATTCTCGAATTGAAGGGAGAGCTATGAAAAATATAATTGGAGTGAGATTTAGAAAACCAGGAAAAATATATTTTTTTGACCCAGGAATATTCTATTTACAAAAATCTGAATTTGTAATAGTAGAAACATCTGAAGGAGAGGAATATGGAGAAGTAATAATACCAAATCGCCAAATTCCAGAAGAAAAAATTGTAACTCCACTAAAGAAAATTATAAGAATAGCAAATGATAAAGATAAAAAACATTTTGAAAAAAACAAGCAAAAAGAAAAAGAAGCATTTGATATAGCAATAAAAAAGATAAAAGAACATAATTTAGACATGAAGCTAATAGAAACAGAATATAAATTTGATAATAGTAAATTGTTATTTTTCTTTACAGCAGAAGGAAGAATTGATTTTAGGGAATTGGTAAAAGATTTAGCATCTATTTTTAAGACAAGAATAGAATTAAGACAAATAGGTGTAAGAGATGAAGTAAAAAGATTAGGTGGGAATGGAATATGTGGAAGAGAATTATGTTGTTGTTCATTTCTGACTAATTTTGAAACAGTATCTATCAAAATGGCAAAGGAGCAAAATATATCATTAAATCCATCTAAAATATCTGGCAATTGTGGTAGACTTATGTGCTGTTTAAAATATGAGCAGGAAGTGTATGAAGAAAAACTGTCAAGATTACCTAAGATAGGTTCAATAGTTAAAACAGAAGATGGAGAAGGTATAATAGAAGGATTAGAAACTTTAAGTGAAAAGGTTAAAGTTAAAATAAAAGATGGAGAAGATACTTTATATAGAACATATGAAGCCAAAGATATTAAAGTTATAAAAGCTGTTATAGAAGAAAAAGAAGAAATAAGCAAAGAAGAGCTGGAAGAACTTAAAAAACTTGAAGGGGGTGAAGAAGATGGCATATAAGATAGACGGAAATTGTATATCATGTGGAGCTTGTGCTGGGGATTGTCCAGTAAGCTGTATTTCACAAGGTGATGAAAGATATGTTATAGATGAAGGAACATGTATATCATGTGGAGCTTGTGCTGGAGTTTGTCCAGTAGACGCACCAAAAGAAGCATAAATATATAAAGGATTAGTAGATAAAAAGTCTACTAATTTTTTGCGATAAAAATTTTCAAGATTGTGTTTGACAAAAAATACCAATTGTAATATAATGGCAATTGGTATTTTTTAATTTTAAAAATTTTTTCAAAAACAAATTTTATTTCAAAGGAGATTTTTTATATGTTAGCAATTGTAAAGAGCATGGCTTTGCACGGTCTAGATGGCTATCTTGTGTATGTTCAGGTTGATGTTTCAGGTGGAATGCCTTATTTCGAAATTGTGGGTTTGCCAGATGCAAGTGTACGAGAATCTAAAGAAAGAGTAAAAACCGCAATTAAAAATTCAGATTTTGATTTTTTTAGTAGAAGAGTAATTGTAAATTTAGCGCCAGCAAATACAAAAAAAGAAGGTTCATTTTTTGATTTACCAATAGCAATTGGAATTTTAATAGCAAATGAAAATATAAGAATAAAAAGTATAGAAGATTATGCTTTTATAGGTGAATTATCATTAGATGGTAAAATAAATAAAGTAAATGGAATTCTTCCAATGTGTATAGAAGCAGCTAATCTTCGGAATAAAGAAGATTATTATTCCCAAGGAAAATGCTATGGAAGCGGGGGTAGTGAGCAATATAGAAATATTGCCTGCTGAAAATTTAATAGAGGTAATAGAACATTTGAATAACAAGGTTTTAATTAAACCTTATAAAGTTGATATTAATAAAATTTTTACAGATAATGATAAATATAATTTTGATTTTTCAGAGGTAAAGCGGTCAAGAAAATATTAAAAGAGCATTAGAAATAGCTGCTGCTGGTGGACACAATTGTCTCCTTATTCGGAAGTCCTGGTTCACGGCAAAACGATGATGGCAAGAAGAATACCTTCAATATTACCAGATTTAACATTTAAAGAAAGTCTTGAAATTACTAAAATTCATAGTATTGCTGGAACATTGTCAACTAAAACATCATTAATTACAACAAGGCCATTTAGGTCACCACATCATACTATATCTGCAACATCTTTGGTTGGTCGGAGGAAAAGTACCGAAACCTCGGAGAAATTAGTTTAGCTCATTTTGGAGTATTGTTTCTAGATGAATTACCTGAATTTAATAAAAACACATTGGAAGTTATGAGACAACCATTAGAAGATGGACAAGTTACTATTAGTAGAGTGAATGCAACTCTTACTTATCCAAGTAAATTTATGTTTATATCAAGTATGAATCCATGCCCATGTGGATATTTTGGTTCTAAAGAAAAAGAATGTACTTGCAGTCCTGCACAAATTTCAAAATATTTAAGTAAAATAAGTGGACCTTTATTAGATAGAATTGATATTCATATTGAAGTTACTCCAGTGAAATATAAGCATTTAGAAAATATAACAGAAACTGAAAGTTCTTTAATTATTAAGCAAAGAATAAATAAAGCACGAAAAATACAGTCAAATAGATATGAAGAGTTAAATATTTTTTCTAATTCAGAATTAACTCCAAAACTTATAGACAAATATTGTGAATTAGATGTTACATCTAAAAAAATATTGGAAGATGCTTTTAATAAGTTAGGTCTTTCAGCTCGTGCATATGGAAGAATATTGAAAGTTGCAAGAACAATTGCTGATTTAGATGGTTCAGAAAATATAGGAGCAATGCATCTTGCAGAGGCAATACAATATAGGAGTTTAGATAGAAAATATGGAAAACATTAAAGTAATAAATTTTAATAGTTCTAGTTATCCAAGATTATTAAGAGAAATAAGTAATCCACCACAAAAATTATATGTATTAGGTGATGAGACAATATTGAATAATAGAATGATAAGTATGGTGGGTTCTAGAAATTGTACAGATTATGGAAGAAATATCACATATGATTTTTCTAAAAAACTTGCTAAAGAAGAAATGATAATTATTAGTGGTATGGCAATGGGTATAGATACAGCAGCACATAAAGGTGCTATAAGTGATGGAGGGAAGACAATAGCTGTACTAGGTGGTGGTTTTAATGATATATTTCCAAAAGAAAATACAGAGCTATTTCACGAAATAATAAAAAAAGGTGGAGCTGTTATAACAGAATATGCAAAAGATGTGAAGGCACAGTCTAAGCATTTCCCAGAAAGAAATAGAATAGTTAGTGGTATGAGTATAGGAACAGTTGTAATAGAAGCGGGACACAGAAGTGGAGCAACAATAACAGCAAGATTAACTAAAATGGCAGGTAAAAAAGTTTTTGGTGTGCCATCAAATATAGAAAATAGAAATAATATAGGAACACATGAGGTGATAAACCGAGGAGCGAAGTTAGTTACATGTGTAGAAGAAATATTAGAAGAGTATGGAATTTGTAAAGCTTTGCAAGAAGAGTTTCAATATATTCCTAAAGTTAAACTAGAACCTTCCATTCCAGATGAATATAAACCAATTTATAATATATTATCAAAAAATCCAATACATATAGATGAAATATCCAGAACACTAAACTTAAAAGTAAGTCATGTAAGTTTTGTTCTTACAATGCTTGAATTAGATGGGAATATAAAACAATTGCCAGGGAAGATGTACATAAGGGAGTGAGAAAATGTATCAAAAACATTTAATTGGAGAAATGGGTGAAGATTATGCAACAAAGTATTTAGAAAGCAAGGGGTATAAAATAATAAAGAGAAATTTTTTCTGCAAAAGAGGAGAAATTGATATAATTGCAAAAGATAAAAATGAATTTGTATTTATTGAAGTAAAAACTAGAACTGGAAGTCAGTATGGACAGCCATCTGAGGCAGTGAACAAGCAAAAACAAGCACATATGTATGGTACAGTGGAGTTTTATGTTATGGCAAATAACTTAGAAAAAGCATATATCAGGTTAGATGTAATAGAGGTTTTTATGAGATATGATAGTACATATACCATAAATCATATCAAACAGGCATTTACAAATCCTTAAAAAAGTGTAATAATATGTAAGGGTGTATTTATGAGATTAGTTTCTTGGAATGTTAATGGAATAAGAGCATGTATAGGAAAAGGCTTCTACGAATTTCTGAAAGAAGTAGATGCTGATATATTTGCTATACAAGAAACTAAAATGCAAGAAGGTCAGGTAGAAATAGATACAAATGGATATTTTGTGTACTGGAATAGTGCAATTAAGAAGGGCTATTCAGGAACAGCAATATTTACAAAAGTAAAACCTAAAACCATAACAAAAGGAATAGGCATAGAAGAACATGACCAAGAAGGCAGAGTTATAACATTAGAATATGATAAATTTTATTTTGTAAATGTTTATACACCTAACTCTCAAAGAGAATTAACAAGATTAGAATACAGAATGGAATGGGAAGAAGTATTTAAAGAATATTTATTAAAGTTGAAAGACAAAAAACCAGTAATAATGTGTGGTGACTTAAATGTAGCACATGAAGAAATTGATTTAAAAAACCCAAAATCAAACAGACATAATGCTGGATTTACAGATGAAGAAAGAGAAAAAATGACTGATTTATTATCAGGAGGATTTACAGATACATTTAGATATTTATATCCAGAAAAAGAAGAAGCTTATACTTGGTGGTCATATATGGCAAACTCAAGAGCTAGAAATATTGGGTGGAGAATAGACTATTTTATTACTTCAAAAGATATAGAAGAAAAAATAAGTGAGGCAATGATATACCTGGAAGTTTATGGTAGTGATCATTGCCCAGTCGGATTGGAGATAGGATTATGAATGAAGAGAGAAAATGGAAAAAATGGGTTTCAGCATTTGTTTTTGCATTATTATTAATTGTATTTTATAAAACTCTAGATAACTTTTCTCAAATACTAGATTGGTTTGGAAAGATGTTTAAAATGTTATTCCCATTTATATTGGGAATACTTGTAGCATATATTTTATATATGCCATCTAGAGGAATAGAAAGGGTATACAAAGGTTCAAAAGTAAAATTTTTAAGAAAAAAAGCCAGAACTCTTTCAGTTTTGACAGTATATATAATGGTTTTAATAATATTTATGATAGTAATAAACTTTGTATTGCCTCCAGTATCAAAGAGTATTATGGATTTAACAGCAAGCATTCCAACTTATTATAATAATGCTGTTAAATTTATTAATGAAATACCAGAGGATTCAATTTTAAATAATCCAATAATAAAAGATAACTTAAAAGATATAATTAATAGTGTAAATATTAATTCATTGATAAGTCCAGACAATATAACTAAATATGCAAAAGGTGTATTACAATTTGCAGGGGCATTGCTGGAGGTATTTGTTACAATAGTGGTGTCTGTATATGTATTAATAGAAAGAAAAGAAATAATAGGATTCTTGAAAAAATTATCAGGAAAATTATTTAAAAAAGATGCACATGAAAGCATAGGGAAGTACTTTAGAAAAAGTAATGAAGTGTTTTTTAAATTCCTATATGGACAAACTATAGATGGAATAGTAGTTGGAATAATAACAAGTATTGCAATGCTTATGATTGGTGTAAAATATGCAGTACTGCTTGGAATAATGATAGGAATATTTAACTTAATACCGTATTTTGGTGCCATTATAGCTGTATTTATAGCATTTATAATTACAATATTTACAGGAGGAATATGGCAGGCTTTGTTAATGGTAATTATTGTTATAATTTTACAACAAATAGATTCAAATATAATAAATCCTAAAATATTAGGAAATTCTTTGAAAATAAGTCCATTATTAGTTATTTTAGCAATAACACTTGGCGGAGGCTTCTTTGGAGTTTTGGGGATGTTCTTGGCTGTGCCAGTTGCAACAGTTATAAAAATATTTATACTGGACTGTATTGAAATTAATGAATAAAAGTGATAAAATTGTTTTTTTAAAGGAGGTACATTTTATGAGAAATGTAGGAACAGTTGTTAGAGGAATCAGAGCCCCAATTGTAAAGGAAGGAGATGATTTAGAAAGAATTGTTGTAGATTCAGTATTAAAAGTAGCAGAAAGTGACAACATTATATTTAAAGATAAAGATATTGTATCAATAACAGAATCGTTAGTTGCTAGGGCACAGGGCAATTATGTAACTATCGATCATATTGCAAAAGACATACAGGAAAAGTTTAATGGTGAAGTTGGAGTTGTTTTTCCAATATTCAGTAGAAATAGATTTTCATTAATACTTAAAGGGATAGCAAGAGGAGCAAAAAAGGTTTATTTATTATTAAATACTGAAATTGATGAAGTTGGGAACCCAATAGTAAATCCATTTACAAATATAGATATAGTTAAATACTATAAAGAATTATCAAATAATATAGAGATTATATTATCTGATGATCCTACTGAAATTTTAAAATATACAAAAAATGTATTAGTAGCAGATATACATAAAAGAAAAAAAACAAAAGAAAAAATAAAAAATGCAGGATGTAATACTATTTATTCATTAGACGAAATAGTAAATAAAAGTATAGATGGAAGTGGTTATAATGAAGACTATGGACTTTTAGGTTCTAATTATTCAACAGATGAACAATTAAAACTATTTCCTAGAGATGGACAGATATTTGTAAACAAAATAAGAGATGAATTGAAAAATAAAACAGGTAAAAATATAGAAGTAATGATTTATGGTGATGGAGCTTTTAAAGACCCAGTTGCAGGAATTTGGGAATTTGCAGATCCTGTAGTATCTCCTGCATATACAGAAGGTCTTGCTGGAACACCAAATGAATTAAAGCTTAAATTTTTAGCAGATGATAAAAGCTTAACTAAAGAAGAATTAATGAGAAAAATAAAAGAAAAAGATATCACAGCTAAAGAGGCATTAGGTACTACACCAAGAAGACTTACAGATTTGATAGGAAGTTTATGTGATTTAACATCAGGAAGTGGTGACAAAGGAACGCCTATAATACTTATACAAGGGTATTTTGATAACTATTCTGCGGAGGAATAATATGCTAGATGTAATAATAGAAACATTGGTGGATTCATTAAAAATATTACCATTTTTGTTTCTAACTTATCTTTTAATAGAATATATGGAGCATAAAGCAGGTAGCAAAATAAACAATGCTCTTAAAAAATCAAATGGTGTGAAGGGTCCCATAATAGGAAGTATTTTGGGGCTTCTTCCACAATGTGGTTTTTCTGTTTCAGCAGCAAATTTATATGCAGGAAGAGTAATTAGTTTAGGTACTTTAATATCAGTATTTTTAGCTACATCAGATGAAATGCTTCCTATATTGATAATAAATGGTGCAAGCTTAGCTCTTATAGCACAAATACTTGCAATTAAGCTTATAATAGGTATGATTGCTGGTATTGTGATTGATATATTTATAAAAAAATCTGTAGAAGATAAAATTCATGATATATGTGAAGAAACACATTGCCATTGTGAAAAAGGCATTTTAAGGTCGGCAATCAAACATACTTTAAGTATTTTTTTCTTTATTATAATTATATCATTTGTTTTGAATATAACAGTTGATATTATAGGTGTAGAGAATTTATCAGTTGGAATTATGCAAAATAAATTTATAGGACCAGTAATAGCAATGTTAATAGGACTTATTCCAAACTGTGTTGCAACAGTATTTATAACTGAACTATATTTAAGTGGAAGTATTTTAATAGGTTCATTATTTGCAGGAACACTAATGAGTGCAGGAGTTGGATTTTTAGTATTATTTAGAGTTAATAAAAATATAAAAGAGAATATAAAAATAATAGAAATAATGAGTATTATTTCTATTATAGTTGGTATTTTAATTAATCTTGTTATTTAAAGTTCTGTAAATGATTCAGCTATTTTATTAAGTGTATCTTCATGAACATCAAATGTATCAATAGGTACTTCTAAGTCAAGAATATATGTATAATTATTTCCTTTAATCCAAATAACTTGTCTAAAAAAGTTTATTTCATCATTATCTTTATATACGAAATTATAAGTATATGCTTCATAGTCTTTTATAGTAAGCTTGGTAACAGTACTAAGGTCAGTATATTCAAATCCTTCTACAAAAACTAATCTATCCTCTTCTACATCTTCTAAAAAAGAAGTTTCAGTATAATTTTCATATACAGAGCCTAAAACATAGATGTCTTCAGTTTCTGAGTAAAGATACATGTCAGAAACTTCCTCATCTGTTGTATCTTTATAACTAACTAATGAAATACTAGTAGGGGCAGATATCTTAAATGTACTGTGATGGTCTTTGAAGTCCACAGTATCACTTGGTTTTAAGTTACCAAAATCACATCCTGTAAGTATAAATATTAATAAAAACATAATCATTAAAGCTAAAAATTGTTTTTTCATTGCATTTCCTCCTTCATAATAAGTATATAATAATAGTTCCTATTTAGCAAGAAATATGTTAAAATCTTTGAAGAGGAGTTGGAAAATACTATGTATGAAAGAAAAATAAACTATTATGAAACAGATAAAATGGGTATTGTACATCATTCAAATTATATTAGGTTTTTTGAAGAGGCAAGATGTGAATGGATGAATAGCAATGGACTTCCTTATGAGAAACTAGAGAAAGCAGGAATACAAATACCAGTTTTAAGTGCATATTGTGAGTATAAAACACCATCAACATTTGGAGATACATTGGTTATAAGTTTAAATATGAATGAATTTAAAGGGATAAAGATGGTTATAACATATGAGATAACAAATAAAGAAACAGGGGGACTTGTGGCTATTGGGGAAACAAAACATTGTTTAGTAGATAAAGATATAAAACCAATAAATGTGAAGAAATATAATCCAGAGGTATATGAAATTATTAGCTCATGGCTTGTATAATTCGACAAAATAGGATATATTGTAATATGGTGAAATTAAATGTATTTAAAAAAGATAGAATTACAGGGATTTAAATCCTTTGCAGATAAAACAGCCCTTGAGTTTATGCCAGGGGTTACAGTTGTTATAGGTCCAAATGGAAGTGGAAAAAGCAACATCTCAGATGCAATTAGGTGGGTTTTGGGGGAACAAAGTATGAAATCCCTAAGGTCAGCAAAATCTGAAGATGTTATTTTTGCTGGAACTCAAAGTAGAAAAGGATTAGGATTTGCAGAAACATCAATAATAATAGATAATTCAGATGCAAGATTACCTATAGAATTTGCTGAAGTGGTTGTAACAAGAAGGCTTTACAGAAGTGGAGAAAGTGAATATTTTATAAATAAAACTTCATGTAGATTAAAAGATATATTAGAATTGTTTATGGATACTGGAATAGGTAAAGATGGTTACTCTATTATAGGTCAAGGCAAAATAGATAGTATTTTGAGTAACAATTCTCAGGATAGAAGACATATATTTGAAGAAGCTGCAGGAATTGTTAAATATAGAGTGAGAAAAATAGAGTCTGAGAAAAAATTAGAACAAACAAAGGTCAATTTAATTAGAATAAATGATATTTTGAGTGAAATAGAATCAAATTTAGATCCATTAAAAGAATCTTCTGAAAAAGCAAAAAAGTTTTTAGGGCTAAGAGAAGAATTAAAAGGAATAGAAGTAGGTTTGTTTTTATATAACATAGACAAATACAAAGAAAAACTAGAGGAAATTGCAAAAGATGAAGAATTGTTAATAAGCCAAACATGTGAAGAAGAAAAACAACAAGAGGAATTAATAGAAGTAAAGAATACAATAAAGCAGGAATTAGAAAGTCTAATTTTAGAAATTGATACAATGCAAAACATTGGGTTTGAAAGTTCAAATAAAATTGAAAAATTAAACTCAGAGATTGGTATAGCAGATGGAAAAATAGAAAGTAATGAGGAAAATTATGAAAGGCTATTAAGTGAAATAGAAGAGATAGAGTTGAAAAATGTTTCTCTAGAAGAAGAAAAAACTACAAGATTAGATAAAAAAGAGAAGATGTTTTTAAACTTAGAAAAGTTTACTAATGAGTTGAAAGAAAAAGAAGCAGAATTTAATGAATTAAATTCAAAATTATCAAATGAAGAATTGAAAATAGAATCTAAAAAACAAGAGTTAGAACAATTAGAAGATAAAAAACTAGAAGTAAAATCAGAAATAAACTTAAAATCATTAATTATTGAGAACTTAGTAAAAAGAGAAATGACTGTAAAAAATGAAATAGAAGAAAATATTTCAGAATTAGATGCTGCAAGGATTTCAAAGGAAGATTTCCTAAAAACATTTGGTGCTATAGAAAATAGTAGAAATAGTATATTGTGTAAGTTAGAAAATATAGAAAGCAAGAAACAAGAAAGTAATTTACAATTAAAAAAATATGATGAAGAGATAAATAAAATGACAGAAGAGTATAGAATAAAAGATTCTAGACGTAAATTTTTAGTGGAGACAGAAAAGGAAAAAGAAGGTTATAATAGGGCTGTTAAGACTTTGCTTTTAGATTGCGAAAAAAATAGTTTGTTAGGCAAAGGGGTACATGGAGCGCTTGCAAGTTTAATATCTGTACCAACAGAATATGAAACAGCAGTGGAGATGTGTTTAGGGGCGAGCCTTCAAAATATAGTTACAGATACAGAAGAGGAAGCAAAGAGATTAGTTGAGTATTTAAAAAAGAATAATTTAGGAAGAGCGTCGTTTTTACCTATTGCAGCAGTTAAAGGGAAAAAATTAGACATAAATGTAAAAAGATATGATGGTGTAATAGGCATGGCATCTGACTTAATAGATTATGATAAAAAGTATGAACAAATAGTATTGAACCTTCTTGGAAGAACTGTTATTGTGAACAATATGGATACAGCAATATTGCTTTCAAAACAAAACTCATATTCATTTAGAATTGTAACCGTAGGTGGCGATATTGTTAATCCTTCTGGATTGATTACAGGTGGGTCAACAAATGCTAAAACTACTAGTATATTAGGTAGAGGAAGAGAGATAGAAAAACTTGAAGCTACATTGAAAGAAATTACGGCAAACTTAGAAAAGTTAAAAAAAGAAAAAGAGAATTATATTGACAGTATAAAGAATATATTAGAAGAAGCAGATAAATTAGAGACAGAACTTAAGGAAATAGATATTACATATGCAACAGAAAAACAAAAGTTAATTTCATTAGAAGATAATGTGGAAAAGCAAAATAATAGACTAAAAAAATTAAGAACAGAGATAGGAGAAATAAGTAATTCAAAGAGTGAAACAATTAAAGATAAAGAACAATCAGAAGAAATAGTTGTAGATTTAGATGTTAAAATAAACGAATTAGACAAAGAAATTACAGAGTTTTCTGATAAAAATAAAGAACATCAAGAATATATAAATAGCTTAAATTTAGATATTACAAATTTAAAAATATCTATATCTTCTTTTGATGAAAGTGGAGCTTCTATAGATGAATTCATACAAAGAATAGAAGAAGATATTTTGAATAATAAAACTAACATAGAAAATAAAAAAATACAAAGAGAAAATATATTGAAAGAAAATACAAGTTTACAAGAAAATATTAATTTAATAAAACAAGAAATAAGTAAAATAGAAGATGATGTTAAAAATTCTGGCTCAAAGATATTAGAATTGAAAGAAAAAAGAGTAGAACAAAATAAAAAACTTGATGAGATTGAAGAAAGTATCACAAATAGTTTTAAAATAATAGAAGGGTTAAAAGAACAAGTTGGCAAGATTAATATAAAGAAGACAAAGTTAGAATCTGATATAGAACAAATTGTAAATAAAATGTGGGAAGAATATGAATTAACTCCTAACAATGCAAGTGAATATAAGAGACCAGAGAATGTTTCGCTTGCTACAAAGGAAGTTAATGATTTAAGAGAACAGATAAAAGTTTTAGGAAGTATAAATGTAGATTCTATAGAAGAATATAAGAAAACAAAAGAAAGATATGATTTTATGTCTGAGCAGAGAAATGATTTAGAAAGTTCAGCAAATAAACTTAGAAATGTAATTAATGAAATGACAGAAATAATGAGAGAACAATTTGGGGCACAATTTAAATTGATAAACAAGAATTTTGGAGAAGTGTTTTCAGAATTGTTTGGTGGAGGAAGAGCAGAAATTAAAATAGCAGATGAAAGTAATATATTAGAAAGTGGAATAGAAATAGATGCAGAACCTCCAGGGAAAAAACTTCAAAATATAATGTTATTATCAGGAGGGGAAAAAGCATTAACAGCAATAGCATTACTTTTTGCAATATTGAAATTAAATCCAGCACCTTTCTGTGTTTTGGATGAAATAGAAGCGGCATTAGATGATGTGAATGTTTATAGATTTGCAGAATATTTGAGAAAATTCTCAAAAGCTACACAGTTTTTAGTAATAACACACAGGAAGGGAACGATGGAAGCGGCTGATACTGTTTATGGAATAACAATGCAAGAAAATGGTATATCTAAGTTGTTGTCTATGAAACTTGGAAAATAATCATCTAAGAGGTAATAAAATGAGTTTTGGAAGTCTAATTTTTTTGAGTGCAATATTATCAGCTGTGGGGACCTATGTAGATAAAAAAATAATAGATAAAGGAATCTCTAAACAGAATTATTTTTACTTTATGTGCTTAACAATGATACCCTTTGCTATCATATCAATAGTTATTGAATTATTAACGAATAATTATAAATTTAATATTAATATACTTACTGTTATTCTACTAATATGTGCTATGTTTCTAAGGTTTATTAAACAAAAATCTTTTGTAGGATGCTATAGGCATTTGCAACCATATGAATTTAAAACCTATATGTCTATTACAATTGTTATTTGTTTTGCTATTGATATATTATTTGGAATACAGTCTTTTACTATTTTAAAAGGTATTTCTATTCTTTTTATAATAATGGGAGTATTCTTAATATATAATGTAAAAATCAATATAAAAATTTTTAAAAAAGATTTAATAATTAGGATTATATCAGATGTTATTTTAGGATATATTATTTATAACATATTTAAATATTGGTCGAATGGAATGTACATATTATTATTAAACTTAATGCTAGTAATTTTATTTACTCCAATATATAAACCATATAAAAAAGAAAATAGCCAAATTAATCTATTAGCATTAATTTTATTACAACAAACATTTGGATTTGCTTATACATATATATACAATTATTTATCAAGCAACTCTGTAACTCTATCTAGTTTTGTATCTCCAATTTCTTTGGTGCTTATAACAGTTATTGCTTTTTTTGTAAATAAATATAAAAAACCAAATATGAAAAATGTCTTTGGCATTGTTCTGTCAATTATTGGCATATGTCTATTAAATGTATTTTAGAGTTTACAAAAATAGAAAAATCATCATACCATGTTTGGTGTGACGATTTTGTCTTTTGGTGTACCTGGAGGGATTCGAACCCCCGGCCTCTTGGTTCGTAGCCAAACGCTCTATCCAACTGAGCTACAAGTACACATTATTCTATTATAACTGCAATTAAAGGGTAATTCAATACTTTTTATAAAACTTTTGAAAAAAACTGTATGTTAGTCAATGATGTGAAACAAAGTTGTATATGATTCTTATAATATATTGAATTTATTGGTGCTTTGCACCAGCACTTGTGAAAAAACATCCAAAACCTT
>JGI994J12354_10000713_pt1 | contig 33294 bp, 12 predicted proteins | sample IntmicLarv3ML3BL_FD_12354 | JGI IMG/M metagenome (IMG submission 12354) | reverse complement strand
AAAATCCCCGCCCCCGTCCGGCAAGACAAAAAATCCCCCCTCCTTTTTTTTTACCCTGCTCAAAAAAACAAAGAAAAAACCGCCGGACCAAAATCCGGCGGCAAATCTACATATATAATTATAGAAGCTTATCCAATTTTACTCTTCCCGCCCAAATAAGGCCGCAGAACCTCCGGCACCGTAACACTGCCGTCCTCATTCTGGAAATTCTCCAAAATACAAGCAACCGTACGTCCCACAGCAACACCGCTGCCGTTTAAAGTATGCACAAGCCGCGACTTACCTGACACCGAATCCTTAAAGCGAATGGCCATACGCCGCGACTGAAAATCCTCATAATTTGAACAGGAAGAAATCTCCACATAACGGTCATACGAAGGCATCCACGCCTCAATGTCATACGTCTTCGCAGACCCAAAGCCCATATCACCCGTGCAAAGAAGCGACACGCGGTACGGAATCCCAAGTGCAGCAAGCACACTCTCCGCATCGGCAGTCAAAAGCTCCAGCTCCTCATAGGAGGTGTCAGGATGGGCGAACTTCACAAGCTCAACCTTGTTAAACTGGTGCTGGCGAATGAGTCCTCTTGTATCACGCCCGGCACTGCCCGCCTCTGCCCGGAAGCAAGCGGAGTACGCCGTATACTTAATAGGAAGCACCGCCTCGTCAAGCATTTCGTTTCGGTGCATGTTTGTTACAGGCACCTCCGCAGTGGGCACAAGGAAGTAGTCAAACGCGTCAACACGAAAAGCATCGTCCTCAAATTTCGGCAGCTGGCCTGTCCCCGTCATAGAAGCACGGTTTACAAGGAAGGGCGGCAAAACCTCGGTATACCCATTCTTATTTGTATGATGGTCAAGAAAGAAGCAGTAAATCGCCCGCTCCAGCGCCGCACCCGCACCCTTATAAAAGTGGAAGCGCGCCCCTGTAACCTTGGCCGCCGCAGCCGGGTCAAGAATATCAAGCCCTTCGCCAATCTCCCAGTGCGCTTTGGGCGTAAATGCAAAAGTTGGCACCGTTCCCGCCCGCCGAACCTCCACATTGCCTGTTTCGTCGGCACCCACAGGCACCGAAGCGCTGGGAATATTCGGGAGAGAATACAACTGGTCAGCAAGTCCGTCCTCAACCTCTTTAAGACTTGCATCCAGCGTCTTGGTTCGGGCCGCAATCTCTTTCATCTCTGTAAAAATCGCAGTGCTATCAAGGCCTTCCTTCTTGAGCCGCGGAATTTCCTTGCTTGCGGTATTCTGCCGTGCCTTAAGGCTTTCAAGCTCAAAAAGAATCTTGCGCCGTTCTTCATCAAGACGGCAAACCTCATCAATATACTGCCCGTAATCCTTTTGCCGTGCGGCAAGGCGTGCCTTGCATTCCTCGGGATTTTCGCGGATTTGTTTCACATCCAACATAAAAGGACATCCTCTCTACTACTTAATCTTCCTTAACAATTGCTCATAAATGATTTTATTGTTTCCTATATAATACTCGGAATACCCCTCTTGCACAATTTGCTCCGCAACAAGTCTCGCATCCGTCTGCGCGTTTCTGTCCACATGCCGGTAAAGAAGCAGGAGTGCCGACAAAGCCGCAATCTCCGAATCCTTGGCCGCCGCACCTTCCTCCAGCTCTGCAATAGACGCCTCCGCCTCAGAAAGCTCCGCAGTCAGCATGTCAACCTTTGCCTGCAGCTGCACATTTTCGTCTTGCAGGGCAAGTGTCTTATCGCTGAACGAGCGAATCTGCTCCCGGTCTTCAAACCGCTGCTGCATAAAAAGAGATAAAAGCACCAACAGCGCAAAGGCCGCCAACATAACAATCAGAAACAAAAATAAATTTTTCCGCTTTTCCGGCGATGCCTTTTTTTTCACAGCGGGGGCTGCTGCAGGTGTGCTGTTTTGCTCAACCGTTTCCTTGTTGTTTGGCGTAATTTGCTCATTCATAATAAAAAAACCCCTTAAATTCATAAAAAGTATGAAAAAAACTATAATTTTACAGCATGTGACAAAAAATGCTCCAGGATACAAAAAAGCAGTAAAAACCCTGAAAAAGACCAAAAACGCAGGTGCAAAAGTGCATAAAACCAACAAATGTTGCAAAATGATTTCAAAAAAACCAAAAAAAACCTAAAAAAAACCCTTGACAATACGAAATAGTTCTGTATAATAGAGTTGAGATTTACCCCGCAAACAAGTTCACCATGCCACCCCGGTGAATTTAATATGATTCAAATTGATTCGTTGTGAATACAAAACGCTGTCGAAGATAAATAACTTACAGACAGTATACCATATTGACAACAGAAATGCAAGACCCGGAGGGGTAGAATACCGCGAACAAATTGTAAAGTTTTTCGTTATAAAGAAGAGCAGGTAAGCATACGCACGGAAGTGTAATGCATACCAAAGAATCGCCCGGCATAAACATGCAAAAGAAGTTTTATGTATATCATAGATAAAATCGCTGCCGAAAAAAATCGGCAACGGAAAGGAGGTTTATATGAGAGAGCAGGACAAGTATGACAGACTTGCACGGGAAGTTATGCAGTATCTGGATTCGGAAGAAGGGAACCAAAGCTTCCGCAGCCACATAACCGGCAGCCCCCCCCGCCAAGCACAGTATCAGCAACCCTACAGAGCAGCCCCGCCGCCTGCAACCTTTAAACCTCCGAAAAAGAGAAACAAAGCATCACCTGCGCAGCTTGCGCTGACCCTTTTCCTATTGACAGTATTCGTCATAAGCGGCGGCTATCTTGCAAAGTTCTACATTATAGACCCGGCCAACATGGAAAACGACAGCCAAAGCCTGGCGCAGCTTTACACACAGGATGAGGACAGCCTTCCAAATGACAATGGCTTCAATCCGGAAGACCTGCAATCGGAGCCCGGCGAAATCCCAATAGACAGCGCAACGGAATCCGGCGCAAAAGCCCCAAGTGCCTCCGACGCAAAACCTCCCGGCCAAACAGTGCTGTTGCCAACAGGCGCACGGGACACCTTCGCAAAACTGTACGCCGCAAACAAAGACCTGGTTGGTTGGATAAAGGTCCCCGGCACAAAAATCAACTATCCCGTTGTACAGACAAAAGACAACACCTATTATCTAACAAGAGATTTTTACAAAAAGAGCAACCGCCTTGGCGCAATTTTTATTGAAACAGGGCAAAAGGTAACCGCAACCGACACAAGCAGGAACCTTACAATATACGGCCACAACCCAAAGACAACCTCCATGTTCGGCCAGCTTGTAAGCTACAGAACCCTGAGCTTCTATAAAAAGAATCCCATTTTAGACTTCGACACACTGTACGAAGACGGACAGTGGAAAGTTTTTGCCGCAATCATCACAAACGCGCAAAAAGCCGAAGACAACGGCAATCTCTTCGACTGGCGGCAAACGGATTTCACAACAGAAGAAGAATTCAACAGCTTCATTGAAGAAATCAGAAAAAGAAGTCTCTACAACACCGGTGTAGACGTAACCCCCGACGACCGAATGTTAAGTCTGACAACCTGTGTCTACGACTTTAACGAAGCGCGGCTCATCGTCTTTGCACGGAAGCTGCGGCCCGGCGAGTCAAAGACCTCCGGCGTAAGCGAAGCCACGGTAAACAAAACCCCCCTCTACCCGGCAGCATGGAACAAAGCAAACGCAAAAAAATAAATTGCTGCAAAGACGCAGCTTCATATAAAAATCAACCATAAAAATCTTCATACAGCAAAATCATTAAGGAGTAAATAAAAATGGTACAGAATAAACTTAACAAAAAAGCGATAATCGCGCTTTTACTGGTCTTCAGCTTTATGCTGACACTGGTTCCGCAGCTGTCGTCGCTTGTTGACCAATCGTTTGCGGCGACGTATAGCGAAACCGGCGGTTCATACACATTGGCAGAAAAGATAGGGTTTTCTGCCAACAGCTTAGTTGAATGGCTGGAAGACCGCGACCCCAACAATCCGGACGCAAACTATCCCGGATATTATGTCGGTACGCCATATTCGAATCTGAGTAATGGCGACCCCTTCCGTGCACCAAACGGTGATGTGACCGCGCACGGCGCATACGGCAGCGACAATAGTACAATCGCTATGCAATGTACCGGCTTTGTTTGGCATGCAATAGTTGGTGCTGCCGGCTTCACCTCTACGGCAGACATGAAGAAGGTTCCGCACGTAGCACTCGGCACCGAAAAACCCCATAATAGTTATCATGGCGGCAGATGGTGGAGCTATGTTAAATCCAATGGTATTAAGTACTACTCATTCTTTGATACAAAGGTTGGCGATACGGTTGTAACCACCGCAAAAGAAAATCTGTTAACCAGCGGATTGGCTGAAAAAGGCGACATTATTTGGATTTTTGTAAACGGAAAAGAAAAACCAGATAATGCAAATCATATCGGATTCTTCTGGGGCGATACCTCAAATGAAGATAAATTTTGGCACTCCGGCCTTACTGATGCAACCATCCATTATGACGGAACGCCCGGCGGACAAGCTATTAACTGGCTGTACGTGAATGGTATCACAGAGATTATCGGAAAACACGACTCAATAGAATGGATGCTTGTAAAAACCGGCTACGACCCCCCCGTTATCCCCAAATACCCCAAATTGGAAGGCAAAAAATCCTCCAACCAGCCAAACGGCGCACAGCTGGTTGCCGGTAACAGAATCAGATACACCATCACCGTAACAAATGCCGGTGAGGCTGCTGCAAGCAATGTTGTTATTACAGACAAGGTTCCTGCCTTTACCACATTGGTTTCCGTTGAAGACGGCGGTACATATTCAGGAACAGCAGCAGGAACAGAGATTACCTGGAAACAAGACAGCCTTGCCCCCGGTGCAAAAATGGAGGTCAGCTTTACCGTCCAGCTCAACACCATGCCCACCGGCGCATGCCCCCGTGAAATTATCAATATTGCCTACTTCGGAAAAGACGGAGAACCCTCCTCCCCCACAAACCAACTGCAGCACATGCAATGTGCCGCGGAAATTTCCGTTGCAAAACGCTCCGACCCCATCACAGGCTCTATTGTAGCAGAAGGCCAAACCGTAACCTATTTCATTGACGTTTTCAATACCGGCTCTGAAATTGCAACAGGCAACATCGTAACCGACAGCGTTCCCTACGGAACAACCCTCGTCCCGGGCAGCATTTCCGGCACAGGCGACGCCGCCGGAAAAGGCAGTGTAGTTGCAGGCAGCAACAACCGCGAAATTAAATGGGACAACTTTAGTGTTCCCGCACAATCCGGCAACACGCCCGGCAAGGTAACCCTGCAATTCAAAGTAACCGTTGACCCCATCGACCCCGGCGTACCCATGAGAACCTTCATAAACGTAGCATACGCAAACGGACTTCCCTCAAACGATATCGTTCTTTGGCAATACGGCTCTGTTATTTCGGGCGTAAAGCGTTCGCTTCCCACAACAGGCTCTATTGTAAAAGAAGGCGAATTCATCACCTACTTTGTAGATGTATGGAACAATGGCGCAGGCACTGCGAAAAACATCAATGTCTCCGACACAATTCCCGACAATACAAAATATGTTGCAAACAGTATTGCTGGCGGCTCCTCAAGATACACCAGCAACAGTGATAAAACCATGAACTGGACAATCAACGAAATCCCTGCAAAGAGCAAGGTGACCGTAGAGTTCAAGGTAGAAGTTCTTAAAATTCCCACAAACGTGGATTTCCGCATATTCAGAAACGTAGCCTACGTAGACGGCCTCAGCACAAATGAAACCGAGCACTACATGTACGGCGACGAAATTCTCGGCGTAAAGCATTCCGACCCCATGACCGGCTCCATCGTGTACGAAGGCGATACCATTCGCTATTTCGTGGACGTTATCAACACCGGCGCAATCACAAAGACAAATATTACCGTTACCGATATGGTTCCCAGCAACACTGAATATGTTGCAAATAGCCAGTTGGGCGGCACAACCCGCAGCATTGACGCAAATAAGGAAAATCTTACTTGGACAATCGCAAGCATTGCTCCCGGCGATACCGTAAGAGTAGAATTCAAAGTAAAAGTAAAGGAAATTCCCCAGGGCGTTCCTACTCATACCTTCAGAAACGTCGCTTTTGTAGACGGCGTAAACACAAATGAAACCGAGCACACCCAGCACGAAGCAAAAGTCATCGGCATGAAGCGCTCCGACCCCACCACCGGCTCCATCGTAAAAGAAGGCAAAGAAATTACCTACTTTGTAGACGTATGGAACAAGGGCGCAGATGTTGCCCACGACATTACCGTTACCGACGTAGTTCCCGACAACACGGAATACGTTGACACAAGTATTGCAGGCGGCACAAGCCGTAACATCGACGCAGCAAAGAAGAACCTTTCCTGGACGATTTCCAGCATCCCTGCAGGCGGAAAAGTCACCGTATCCTTCAAGGTAAAGGCTCTTGTTCTGCCCACAAATGTGTCCCAGCGTATCTTTAAGAACATCGCCCACGTAAATGGCGTAGGCACAAACGAAACAGAACACTATATGTTCGGCGAAGATGTCGTCGGCGTAAAGCGTTCCGACCCCCCCAGCGGTTCTATCGTAAAAGAAGGCAAAGTAATCACCTACTTTGTAGACGTATGGAACAACGGCGCAGACGTTGCCCACGATGTTACCGTTACCGACGTAATCCCCGACAATATGGAATACGTTGACGCAAGCATCACCGGCGGCACAACCCGCAATGTTGACGCAGCCAAGAAAAACCTGTCTTGGACAATTTTGACCATTCCCGCAGGCGGAAAAGTCACTGTATCCTTTAAGGCAAAGACACTTCCCCTGCCTACAAATGTTACGCAGTACGTCTATAAGAATACCGCACTCGTAAACGGCATGATTACAAACGAAACCGAACACTATTCCTACGGTGCAGAAGTAGCGGGCGTAAAGCGCGCTGACCCCACCCACGGCACAGTTGTAAAAGAAAAGAAAGAAATCACCTACTACATCGACGTATGGAACAACGGCTCTGACGTTGCCCATGACGTTACCGTTACCGACGTAGTGCCCGACAACACAACCTATGTTGACGCAAGCATCGCAGGCGGTACAACCCGCAATGTTGACGCAGCCAAGAAAAACCTGTCCTGGACAATTTTAAGCATCCCCGCAGGTCAAAAAGTCACTGTATCCTTTAAAGTAGAAGTAAAGGAAATTCAACAAGGCGTTGACAAGCATGACATCAAAAACGTAGCGTTTGTAAACGGAATGATTACAAACGAAACAATTCACCCCCAACACGACGCAACCCTTACAGCAATCAAGAGTGCCAACCCTGTAGAAAACAGCCCGGTACACGAAAACACACCCATCACCTACTACATCGACATATACAACAACGGCGCGGATGTTGCACACAATATCCCCGTAGTTGACGCAATTCCCAGCGGCACAACCTTTGAAGCAAACTCCATGACACACACAAGCGTTGTCTCAGCGGGCGGCAAGACAATTACGCTGGAAACCACCGGAGCGGAAGCGGCGGACGGCAAGATTTCCTGGAACATCGTTTCCCTCCCCGCAGGTGATAGCGTACGCCTGAGCTTCAAGGTTAAGACGCAAATCATGCCCATTAACCTGGACAGCCGCACCATCGAAAACATTGCAACCGTTAAGGATTTCCAAACAAACCGCGTAATCCATACCCAAACAAACTTCGAAATCGGCGGCAGCAAGAGCTCGCATCCGACAACCGGCTCAAGCATCCACGAGGGCTCTATTATTACATACTTCATCGACGTGGTAAATAACGGCTCCGACGATGCAACAAATGTTGTCGTAACCGACGCCATCCCCGACGGCACAACCTTTGAAGCTAACTCCATGACAAAAACAAGCGTTGTCTCCAAGGACGGCAAGACAGTTACCCTTACAACCACCGGCACAGAAGGCGCAGACGGCAAGATTTCCTGGACAATTGGAAAGCTTGAACCCCGCGACAAAATCACCCTTGAGTTCAAGGTCAAAGCAAAAGACCTTCCCGCCGGCGAACTCACAAAGCACATTACAAACCAGGCATACATTAACGTATTCCTTACAAACATGGTTGAGCACAATGTGCAAAAGGACCTGCTGCGCCTCACAAAAGACGCATGGCCTGTACACGACAGCACCGTTAAGGAAGGCGAAGTCATTACCTACAAAGTCACACTTGAAAACAACGGCGACAAAAAGGCAAGAGACGTTGTAGTAACTGACACAATCCCCGCAGGTACAACCCTGGTTGCAGATTCTATCAGTCACAGCGGCACAAACGAATCGGGCGTCATTACATGGAAGTTCGATGAGCTGTCCATCGGTCAAACGGAAGTATTGACCTTCCAGGTAACCGTAAATAAACTGCCCGGCTCCGATGTATCCCTCCAAATTAAGAATAAGGCATCCGTAGTTGCCGACCGTATCCCCAGCATCACAACAAACGAAATTTACCACAACGTGAAAAAACCCCGCATAACCTACAGCAAGGATTCCAATCCTACCGAAAAGACCGCTGTATATCCCGGCCAGGAAATCACGTATACCATAACGGTAAATAACATCGGCACACTGGCAGATAAGAACGTACAGGTTGTTGACAAAATCCCCGAAGGCACAACCTTTGTTGCAGGCTCCATCACCGGCGCCGGCACACAGTCCTCTTATCTGACAACAGGCAAAACCCTGGAAGAAGAAGGCAACCGCGTAGTCTGGACTATCCCCGAGCTCCCGGCAGGCGGCAGCGTAACCCTGTCCTTCAAGGTCAAGGTAAAGCCCCTTCCCTTCAACACACCCACATTAACAATTCACAACAGAGCCAAGGTATTCGGCTATGATATCCCCGAACCCGGCCTGTATACAAACGTAGTAGACCATTATGTATTCAATGAACGCCTCAACGGTATCAAGGACGCAATCCCCGCAGACGGAAGCGACGTACGCGTTGGCCAAACCATTGAATATAAGATTACCGTAACAAACGACCGCGGCGAACCTGCCGAATACGTTCCCATAGCTGATACAATTCCCGTAGGCACAACCTATATCCAAGGCTCCGCAAGTGACGGCGGTCATTACGACAGCGTTACAAATAAGATTACATGGGTAATCCCCTACATTGACGGCGACACCCCCCACACCGTAACCTTTAAGGTTAGAGCAAACCCCTTGGATGAAGGCATCTATTCCTTAAAAGTACACAACATGGCGTTTGTGGGCGAAGGCGGCACAAAGGACAACCCCGGCCCTGCCAATATTCCCACAACTGCAGTTGAACACAACATCACAGAACCCATTGTTCGCCCCGACAAGGAATCGATTCCCCGCTCCGGTGAATACGTCTATGTCGGCGACGAAATTGTGTACGCAATTAACCTCTATAACAGCGGCGCACACGAAGCTACAAATGTGCATGTACGCGACACCATCCCCGCAGGCACAAGCTATAAGATGGGCACCGCAACCGGTTCAGCCGGTGTAGAAAATCCCTATAATGCAACCCTGACCTATGACTCCGCAAGAGAAATTTTAAGCTGGGGCATCCCAAGCATCCCCGCAGGCGGAACCGCAACGGTGTACTTCACCGTAACCGTGAATTCCATGCCCTACGGCCGTATTTCGCGCAACATTCAAAATATCGGCTACTGTGACAACGGCGGCAGCACACTTGACGACTTCACCAATGTCACAACCCCCACAAATCCCGTAGACCATATCGTAATTCTGCCCCCCGTTTCCGGCACAAAGTCTGCAATTCCCGTGACAGGCTCAACCGTAAAAGGCGGCTCTGAAATTACCTATAAGATTCAGGTAACAAACAACGCGGCCACAAAGGTCAAGAACATCCCCATTACCGACCATATTCCCGCAGGCACAACCTATATATCAGGTACTGCCACAACAAATGAAAACATTTCTGTTTCCTATGACGGTGAAGCAAACCGTCTTGACTGGGCTATTAAAGAAATTGACGCCAATACCACAATTGAACTGACGTTCAAGGTAAAAGCTGACCTTCTGTCCGGTGCTGTATCCAGCCGCACGGTTAGAAACACAGCCATTGTAGGCGGTTCATCCACAAACGAAACCGAACATACAATCGTCAACCCGGACGTATACGGCAAAAAGACCAGTCTCCCCGTAACAGGCAGCCGCGTGGTTGCCAATCAGGATATCACCTACAGCATCACTGTAACGAATACAGGCAATTCCGCAGCCGCAAACGTAGTTGTCACCGATAAGATTCCTGCCAACTCCAAGTTTGTGCTCGGCTCCGAGCTTGAAACAGGCGGTGTCTTTGACGCTGCAACACAAACAGTCACTTGGACAATCCCAAGCGTCCCCGCAAATTCCAACGACACAGTTGTAAGCTTCAAGGTAACAGCCAACTCTATCGTACAAGGCACGAAGATTCTGCCCATTTACAACACTGCACTTGTTTCCGTAAACGGCGAAAAAGGCGTTGAAACAGACGAGACATCGCACTTTGTCTTCGAAACACCTTACTACGGTCTCAAGAGTGCTTTGCCCAATGAAGGCACTTCTGTAACAACCGGAGAAATCATCACCTACACAATTAAAGTTACCAATACAGACGTTCTCCCTGCGAAGAACATGGTAATCCGTGACACCATCCCCACAGGTACCATCTATGAAGAAGACTCTGCGGACAACGGCGGAAGCTATGACCCATATAGCAACGAAGTTCGCTGGTTACTGACGGAAGACCTGGCCGCCGGCGCAAGCAAAACCTTTACCTTCCAGGTAAAAGTACTGCCCATGCCTGCCGGCTCCACCGCGCGCTACATTAAAAACACTGCATTTATCAATTCCACTCCCACAAACACAACCACACACAAGCAGGAGACCCCCATTCTCTCCTCCTTCAAGTACAGTGACCCCGTTGCCGGCACACGTGTAAAGCACGGCGATGAAATCACCTACTTTGTGCGGGTGAGAAATACAAGCTCGGTAGTCTCGGGCGACATCATGATTGAAGATGAAATTCCCGCAGGCACCGAATATATTGCCGGCTCCGCAAGTCACGGCGGTACACCCGACAGCCTGACAAATCCCACAAAGCTCACCTGGGCAGTAAGCCCCTTAGCCGCCGGCACAGGCGAAGTCATCGTATCCTTCAAGGTACGCGTAACAAAGCTGTCCGACGACATCCCCTCCACCCAGGTGTCCAATATCGCGATGGTCAACAAGCTTCCCACAAACCGCGTAAACCATGATATTATGAAGCCCTTCATCGTTGCCAACAAAACGGCAAACCCCGCTGACATGAGCGACGTGGAAGAAGGCCAAACCATCCGCTATACAATCACCGTAGAAAACATCGGCGCAATCTACGACAAGAATATCAAGGTACGCGACGTAATCCCCGAAGGCGTAACCCTTCTGTGGGATACTGTGTCCCACAACGGTGTAATCACAAACGGCAACACCGGTAACGACGCAACCTCGGGTACAACCACGATTGATTGGGAAATTCCCTACCTCTTAAATGGCCAGAAGGTGGAGCTGTTCTTTGACGTAAGCGTAAAGAACCTGCCCGCAGGTGTACCCTTGTTCACAATTCAGAACAAGGCGACCTACGGCCAAGGCGGCGAATTGCCCGAAACCGAAACAAACCTTGTAAAGCACAATGTCAACAAGGCCAAAATCGATGCTGAAAAGACAGCCGACCCCAAGAGCACATCCACCGTTGTAGTTGGTTCCACAATCATCTACACAGTCTCCCTGTACAACAAGGGCACCCACACAGCAGCGTCCACCACTGTATATGACACAATTCCCGCAGGTACAACCTTTGTGCCCGGCTCCATCCGCGGAAACGGCTTCTACAATCCGGCGCACAACCGCATCGAATGGTCCGTAGCCGACATTAAGGCCAACACAACAGAATACGTTGGCTTCCAGGTTGTCGTAAACGGCCTGAGCGGCAGCGAACCTGCAGACCACAAAATTACCAACACAGCCAAGGTAAACGGAATCGATACGCCTGAAGTTTGGCACAAGCCGGTTGCGCCCGCCGTAACCCTTGTTAAGAGCGCAAGCCCCATCCAAAAAATCGTTTCCGAAGACCTGAACATCGCGAAATCCGGCGAGGTATCGCCCGGAACGGAAATCACATACACCCTGCGCCTGACAAACAACAGCGCCTCCCCGGTAGTAAATGTTCCCGTATCTGACGTAATTCCCACAGGCACAACCTATGTAGAAGGCTCCGCAAGCCATGACGGCAAGTGGGCAGTTGACAACGCACGCCTCAATTGGGTAATTCCGGCACTTGCGGTAAACGAAAGCGTTGACCTGACCTTCAAGGTCACAGTAAACGACCTGCCTGCAGGCGTAAACGAAGGCAAAGTTCTCAACCATGCTCTGTACGGCCAAGGCGGCGGCACCTTCTTAAATCCCGGCATCCCGCTGATTCCCAGTAACGAAATAGAGCACGTTGTTCGGCGTCTGTACATTGGCGGCGAAAAGACAGCTGACCCTGTAAGCGGCTCGGTTGTAAAGCCCGGCAGAAAGATTACCTACACAATCACAGTACGCAACTTTAGCCCCGAAGACAAGAGCGGCATCGTTGTAACTGACGTTTTATCCCACGATTTAATCTTTGACAGAGCCTACCAGGGCGGCAGCTACAACCCGTCCACACGTACAATTACGTGGACAACCCCCAACATTGCAAAGTTGACAGGTGAATATCCTGTATCCTTTGACGCGTATGTTGCCGAGCTTCCTGCAGGCATGACGGAAAAAGAGATTTACAACTCCGCAATCGTCGGCGGCTCCAGAACCATTGAAACGATACACATTGCTAAGGATCCTGATCCTGATCTCAATCCCAACATCCTTATCAGAAAGTCCGCAAACCCCCTTTCCGAGTCCACAGTAGACGTAGGCCGTGAAATCACCTACAGCCTTACTGTATACAACACCGGAAGCGGCGCTGCAAACAATGTTATCGTAACGGACGCAATTCCCGAAGGCACAACACTGGTTGCAAACTCCATCTCCGATGGCGGTGAGGCAATTGGCGGTGTTATCACATGGCCGAAACTCGACTCTGTAACAAGCACAACACCCAAGACATATACCTTTAAGGTTACAGTAAACGCCTTAAACGGCCTGCCCTCACGCACCATTACAAATAGGGCCTCTCTGACAAGTGACGCGGGCTTCGCACAGACGGATATCATCAAGCATTACGTCAACCCAAGCCCCTTCACCTTCACAAAAACCTCTCCAAATGCAGGTTCTTATGTACCGGAAGGCTCCGATATCACATACACCCTGACCCTGACAAACCCCGGAACATCTGCCATTAACGGTATTGTCGTCACCGACTACATTCCGGAAGGCACAACCTATAAGAGCGGCCCCGGCTACAACAACGGCCTCATGCAGTGGACAGTTGCGTCCCTGCAGCCGGGCGTACCCCAGACCGTTAGCTTTATCGTAACGGTTAACCCGCTGCCCGCAGGCGAAACCTCCAAGACAATCTCCAATACGGCGACCGCACAAAATCTCACACACCGTGTAGATGCAGGTCCCATTCTCCACTATGTGAGAAAAGACGACATTATTATCGGCAGCAAGAAATCCAGCCCGGCCTCCGGCACATTGGTAAATGCCAAGCAAGAAATCACCTACACAATTGACGTCTGGAACCTTTCCGGCGCAGCTGCAAGCGGTGTAAGCGTAATGGATGCCATTCCCGCAGGTACAACCTATGTTGAAGGCTCTGCCTCACACAGCGGCCGGCTTGTCGGCAACAGCATCCAGTGGAGCAACATCAATCTCCCTGCAAACAACAACATAAGCCCGGTTCCGCTGTCCTTCAAGGTTACAGTCAACGAGAACGTGGGTACGCTGTCTATGATTGAAAACATGGCGACCATCTTCCACAACAACAGCACCTTTAACACAAATACGGTGAAGCATCCGCTGACCTCGCCGCTGCTGCTTGACCCCCATAAGGCGGCAAGCCCCATCTCCGGCAGCAAGGTAAGCCCCGGCTCCGCCATTACCTACTCGATAACCATCCAGAATCCCACAAACGCAGCCCTCGGCGAATCCTTCATTTACGACACAATTCCTTCGGGAACATCGTTTGTGTCTGCATCCGACGGCGGCACGCTGTCCGGCAACAGCCTTACTTGGAAGATTCCGAGTCTGGGAGCCGGCGCAAGCAAGACGGTAACCTTTATCGTTAACGTCACATCCTCCACCGGCGAAATTGTAAACAGAGCTATGCATTCCTACGGCGGCAGAATATACAGCACAAATGAAGTCAAGCACCCCGTAGAAATTACGCCGCTTGTTTCAACAAAGTCCGCATCCCCCGTATCCGGCTCCTTTGTACAAAGCAACTCCGAAATTACCTACACCCTGACCGTTCGTAACATAAGCAATGTAGCGGCAAACAATATTGTCGTCAGTGACCCCATCCCCGCAGGTACAACCTACATCGCAAACTCCGCATCCGATAACGGACAACCTGTAGGCGGCGCAGTCACATGGACAATCGACAGCATTGACGCCAACAGCTCCAAGGTATTGACCTTCAAGGTGAAGGTAGAGGGCGCTTCCCCGCTTGGCCTCATAAACAACGTGGCAAGCATCTTCTATAACAACCAGCTGTACAACACAAACGAAGTTATTCACGTGAAGGAACCTGCAATCGACCCCTATGTATACAAATCTGCAATCGCATCCTCCGGCAGCTTTGTAAATGTTGGCGACACCATTCGCTACGCGATTACCGTTTCCAACCCCACAGACAACACAATCGGCAACATTACAATTTACGATAACATCCCCGGCGGCACAACCTACGTTGAAAACTCCGTTACCGACAGCGGCGTACCTACCGGCAATGTTATCACCTGGAGAAATATTTCTGTTCCCGCAAAGAGCAGCAGAACCGTCTACTTCACCGTAAATGTAACCTCCTCAGCCATGACGACAAGCCTCATTCTCAATAAGGCACAATGGCAAATGGGCGCAACCCCTGTGAAGGATACAAACGAAACGGTACATATCGTATACGTTCCGCCTGTAGACGACCAGCTCTTCGTAGGCAAGCGCGCAACCCCCGCAAGCGGCTTGAAGGTTCCCGCAGACAGAAAGATTACCTACTCCATCGACGTACAAAACCTCACAGGCACATCTCTTTCAAACATTATTGTAAAAGACGTACTGCCTGCAAACACAACCTTTGTCTCCGCATCTGACGGCGGTCAGCTTGTGGGCGAAACCGTGACCTGGACAATTCCCACCCTTTCAGGCACCGTAAAAACCGTGACCTTCGAAGTCCTGGTTAATGAAATGCCCGGAGGCGCAACAGCAAGCCGCCTCATCCAGAACCAGGCGACCGCGCAGCTTACAGGCGGCCGGCCCTATTACACAAACTGGGTTCACCACTTCCAAGACCCTGAGGAAGAGTTCATCGTTGACAAGGACGCGACTCAGGTTAAAGACCCCGGCACAGGCCAGACATACATCACCTACACCATTGACGTGGTAAATGTATACAATGTCCCGCTGCTGAACGTCGAAATCAAAGACACCGTACCTGTAAACACAGAATTTGTCAGCATTCAAAACGGCGGTACACACAATGCCGGTAAAGTGGAATGGATAATCCCCAGAATCGAACCAAAAGGCACCGTATCCGTAACCTTTGTGGTACGCAGACTCGGCAATGTACCTGTTGAAAACAGAGCGGACATTTACGTCGGCGACACGCGCAAGCAAACCCCGCTTATCGTAACACCGCCCGACGAGGACCCCATTGAAAACTTCACAGTAGCAAAACGTGCAAACCCGGTGCACCTCTCCTCTGTCACACCGGGCAGCACAATCACTTATTATGTTGACGTAACAAACAACGGCACGGCAAACCTCCTAAACGTCAACGTGGCAGATAAGATTCCCGAAGGTACAACCTATGTACAAAACTCCGCATCTGCAGGCGGCGGCTTAAATGTATCCGGCACGGCCCTCAACTGGAATATCCTGTCCATTGCCCCCGGACACACCGCAACTGTAAGCTTTGACGTAACCGTAAACAGCCTGCCCGCGGGCATAACCTCCCTGCAGCTGGCAAACACCGCAGTGGCAAAAACGGAAAAGAATACCAAGCACTCCAATACCGTAAACCACCGTGTTGGCCCCGGCCCCGTTCCGTATGTTTCGGTACACAAGAGCGCATCCCCCGCAGAAGGCAGCGATGTAGCAAAGGGCAGCCAAATTACCTACTACATCAGCGTAACAAACCGCGGTGTAACAGCAGAAAGCAATGTTTCCGTAACAGACGTCATTCCCGCAGGTACAACCTACGTTTCCGGCGGCACGTTAAGCGGCAATACTGTAACTCTGCCGGTAGGCAACCTGGCAGCAGGCGAAACAAAAATCGTAAGCTTTATAGTCTCCGTAAACCAGAATCTCACAGCAGACACATGGATTATGAACACTGCAAAAGCAATCTACGGTCCCGGCGGCTCGATGCACACATGGTCCAATACGGTTTACCACCGCGCGATCATCCTCACGCCGTTCATTACAGCGGAAAAAGATGTAAGCGTTGGAAACGGCACTTCCGTAGTCAATGGCAACCGCATCACGTACCACATCAGAGTTCGCAATGACGGAACTGCTCTTGCAAGAAACATCCCCGTCACAGATACAATCCCCGCATACACAACCTACGCTGCCGGCACAGCCAACCATTTCGGCGCATACAGCGCTTCGGACAATAAGGTTAGCTGGACTATCCCAAGTCTGGCATCCGGCGAAAGCATCACACTGTCCTTCAGCGTAGATATCACAGCACCCCAAGGCGCAACAAACCTAAAAGCACGTAACGTCGCTTGGTACGGCCAGAGTGACGGCACCCCCTCAATCGAAACAAACCCGGTTGAGAACCCCATCGAAGCTCCGAACCCGGTGGTAACAGCGGAAAAAACCGCTGACCATGCTTCCGGCACCACCTTACTGCCCGGCACCAGAATCAAGTACACCATCAAGGTTGTAAACCAAAGCACTGCCTTGGCAAGCAATGTAAAGATTACGGACATTCTGCCCTCAGGTGTAGACTTTGAACGCTTTGATATCGCAAATACCGCAACAGGCAGCATGACCGGCAACACAATTACATGGAACCTGTCCCTGTACGGACGGCAAGAACTGAACCTCAGCTTCTATGCAATCGTAAAAGCACCTGCAACGTCGGGTAGTGTCACGACCCTGACCAACAACGTGTATGTAAACGATGTATACAACAGTTCCACAATCCACTATGTAATTGACAACCCGCCCCGCCCCTACGCTGTAAAATCTGCAGCAGTAAACGGCGTAAACGGTGCACAAACCGTTAAAGCAGGCGACCTTGTCACTTACACAATTAATGTTACAAACGGCGGCAGCCAGCCTGCAAGCGGTGTTATCATAACGGATATAATTCCGGAAGGTACAACCCTGTACAGCGTGGAAAACGGCGGCGTCACAGGCAGCAACAACATCACATGGACACTTGCTTCCATAGCAGCCGGACAAACAATTCCCGTACGCTTTACAGTAACCGTGAACCAGCTGCCCGCAAATGTAACACACCGCACAATCCGCAACACAGCGGGCATTCAATGGCCCGGCGGCAGCGATACAAGTAACGAAATCACCCACGAACAAGGACCAGGATTTGATTTCTTAGTTGCTACAAAAACCGCAGTTCCCGGCTCCGGCAGCACGGTGAGATCCGGCGATGTTATCCGCTACACCCTGACGGTAAACAACATCGGAACAGCTCCGTCATACAGCGTAAACGTAACGGATATACTCCCCGACTATCTGCAGCTGGTACCCGGCACAATGACTCCCGCAGGCAATGTAAACGGCAAGACTCTTTCCTGGACTCTGCCGGTTGTCATACCCGGTCAGCCTGTAACCATGGAGTTTAGCGCGTCCGTATTGCCCCTTCCCTCCGCAACTGCGTCTATCGAACTGCGCAACACAGTATACGTAAACGGCCTTCCTAAGGATAGCACCGTACACTACGGCTCCAACAGCAACAGCCTTGTTGCTACAAAGAGCGCATCTCCCACATCGGATGTACTTCTGTTCGCAGGCAGCACCGTTACCTACTATGTAGATGTAGTCAACACCGGCACAACTCCTGCAACAAATGTAGTTGTATCCGACAGCATTCCCGCAGGTACAAGCTATGTTCTGGGCAGTGCGTCCGGCGGCGGCTCCTACAACAACGGCCAAATTACATGGACGATTCCCACACTTGCCGCTGGTGCAAGCACACGGGTCTCCTTCCGTGTATCGGTAAACGCTCTGAACCCGGGCGAAAACTACAGAAGCATCCGCAACATCGCGGGACTTTCCTGGATTGACAACCTTGGCGCAGGTAAGAACACCTCGTCAAACGAAGTCACCCACGGCCAAATCCCCGGCCCTATCCCCTATAGCTACATCAGTGCCGTGAAGACATCCAACCCCGCAAACGGCTCACTGGTAAGAGCAAATGACACCATCCGCTATGCCATCACCGTAAAGAACGAAGGCACAGCACCCGAGTACAACGTACTGGTAGAAGACGTCCTGCCCGCACACCTGCAGGCGCAGTCCGGCACCGTAACAAAAGGCGGCAACATCAACGGAAACATCGTTTCCTGGACGCTGCCCTCCTTACAGCCCGGACAAGTTGAAACCCTGCAATTTGACGCAAAGGTGCAAACACCGGTATACCCGGACAGCACCCAAACCATCACGCTGAACAACTCGGTATATGTCAACAAGCTTGAAAAGAGCCATACCTACCACTACATTGAGCCGGCAGGCGCAGGTATTATCGCGGCGACAAAGACGGCAACTCCGAATGCCTTCGCAATTGTCAAGTCGGGTAACACCGTAACCTACAGCCTCGACGTAGTAAACACAGGCAACACAACCTTAAATAACGTAATTGTAACCGACATGATTCCCGTAGGTACAACCTATGTACAAGGCTCCGCAGACAACGGCGGCACCTATGACAACGGTCAAATCACCTGGAATCTGCAAAGTGTAGCCGGTAAGCAGCACCGCGTACTCACCTTCAGCGTTACTGTGAACCCCTTGCTCGCGGGTGAAACATGGAAGAGCATCCGGAATATCGCAACGACCTCCTGGACAGACTCCCTTGGCCTGAGCCACGGCGGAAACTCCAACGATGTCAGCCATATCCAGATTGACACGCCAACACCTGTCAGCGTAACAGCGCAGAAGAGTGCGCAGCCGCAAAGCGGACAAACCGTAGCTCCCGGCAGCACAATCGACTACACAATTACCGTAACCAATAACACAGGCGTTGCCGCACAGAACGTACGCATTCGCGACCAATTGCCCGCAGGCGTAACAATTGTTCCCGGTACAATCAGCCATAATGGCATCCAGACCGGCTCCGACATCAACTGGACCATTCCTGTATTGCAGCCGAACCTGCCCATGTACCTGACCTTCAAGGCAACCGTTGGACAGCTGTCAAACGGCACAGTTCTCCAGAACAATGTATACGTAAACGACGGCAGCCTTGCAAGCAGCACAATTCACCATGTAGGCACAACACCGCAGCCCACAGGTGTACAGGCAATCAAGCGTGTAAGCAACAACGGTCTGACAAATGTACGTGCAGGTGACATCCTGACCTACTACATCGACGTTTACAACTATACAACCGCACCGCAAGCGGTTTCGGTAAGCGACCTCATCCCCGCAGGTACAACCTATGTACAAGGCTCCGCAGACAACTACGGCGCACTTGTAAACGGCGCGGTTATCTGGCTTGTTACCGTAGCACCCGGCACGACGCCCACAACCCTCAGCTTCCGTGTAAGCGTCAACCCCCTCGGTGCAAACGAAACAATGCGCACAATCAGCAATACCGCAACCTGCAGCTGGACAAGCGGCGGCGGCTCCTTCACCACAAACCCGGTAGTCACAACGCAAAACAACAATCCGACACCTGGCGGCTTAAACGCAGTGAAGTCCTCCAATATCGGTGCAAACCAAGTTGTAAGAACCAATGATACCATTACCTACCGCATCGCGGTTACAAACACAAGCACCGCCGCAATGAGCAATGTTATCGTCAAAGACCAAATCCCCGCAGGCACAACATACGTACAAAACTCCGCAAATCCGTATGCAAGCCTGAGCCAGGATATGCTCACATGGACGATTGCAAGCATTGCGCCCGGCCAGACCGTAACCGTAGAATTCCAGGTACGTGTAACAACCACAGCAGCCGGCACCATCCGCAACACCGCCTATGTAAATGATGTACCCACAAACCAAATCATCATTGACAGCAATATCGCAGGCTGTAACTGCGGCTGCCACGGCGGCACATGCGGCTGCACAAACAATAACTGCCATTGCACACCCGGAAACTGCAATTGCAACAAGCCCGGAAACAACAACTGCAATTGCAGCAACGGAAACCACAGCAACTGCAACTGCGGCGGCACACAAGGAAACAGCTGCAACTGCAACAAGCCCGGTAATAACATTGATGTAGATGGCAATAATAACAACACAATCCAAGGCGACAACAACACCATCAACAACAATAATACTACCAATAATAACACCACAAACAACAACAATGGTGGCGGCAATGGTACAGACAACAACAATAACAACAATACCAACAATAACGCAAACAACAACAATAATACCAACACAAACAATAACAACAACACAAACACAAATACCAACACAAATACCAACACGAATACAAACACCAATACAAACACCAATACCAACAACAACACAAACAACAATAAGATTCCGCACACGGGTACAGAAATACCCATACTGCCCATCGCATTGTTGCTTGCATCGGGACTGGCGATTGTCATTCTGTTAGTAGTAAGAAGCAAAAAGAAGGCAGGCAAGTAAAAAGCACCCCTTCCGCAGGCTGGCACAAGCAGTCAGCCTGCGGAAGGCAAAAGTGAAAAAAGAACCGTCACGAAGAGAGGGGAAAGGCATGAAGAAATTGAGGGCAATGCGTGCGCTGTGCGTAACCGTTACAGTGCTGGCAATTCTGGCCGGTTTGTTTACAGGCTGTACGGAAAGCGGCACAAATACGAAAAAAGCAGATGTCCGCATTGCGGCAAATTCGGACCTCATCAAGTTTTTTGATGCCAACGGCCTGACCGCCTCTCTTGGTGACAAAGCGGGTGTCCGCATCCATTGGATGGACTATGGCACCGCCGATGAAGTATACGCACGGGTGCAAGCGGATTTATCCGTGGGTGCAAGAACCCGCCCGGACGCGTACCTTGGTCTTGGCCTTTACGAGGACCAGATTGCCCTCTTAGGCCCCGACCTTTTTCTCGACCTGTCCGGCGTAATTGACGAAGGAACCGTCGAGCTCCGCAATATCCTGGAAGCTGACCCTGCCATCCGTGACGCGCTTACGCAAGGCGGCAAGCTATACTCCTTCCCCTCCTTTTATGAGGACTACGCAAATGAATTCCCGCAGAAAGCCTGGATAAACAAAGACTGGCTGCAGGAAGTCGGCGCAGAGCTGCCCTCTACAACCGAAGAGCTGTATGACGTCCTGCTGAAATTCAGGGAAAAATACGGCAGTGCAGCAGACGCACCTTCGGAGGAAGCACCCTCCGAAACAGAACAACCCCCGCAAAAATATCCCTTAGGCATCGCCTACAAGGATTCCTCCTTTACAACCTTTGGCTTTATCATCAGCGCCTTTGTACAAACCGACTATGACCTGTCGGACGCAGAGGGCTATATAAACTTAGACGACACCGGCAAAGTCACCACCGCAGTCACAAGCGACGGCTATAAGGAAGCGCTGAAGTATATCAGACGCCTCTTTGACGACCGGCTTGTACGGCGGGATGTGTTCGGCCTGGGCGCAGAAACCTTTTTGACAGGTAAGCCCGGCGGCGAAACCTATGGTGTCATTGCCGCCCCCGATATAAATGCACTGTTTAACAATGCCGCGCGCGCATCGGTTTATATTCCGCTGCCGCCCTTAAACGGCGAAACCGGGTCAACGGTTTTCCGTCCCTCCCGCGTGGAAGCCGGCGGCTTTATGATTACGAAAAACAGTGATAAGATTGAACATCTCTTAAAGCTGGGCGACGCAATGCTCAGCAAAAGCGGCACCCTGACCATTCTTTACGGCAAGGAAGGCATCGGCTGGAACGAAGCCGACGACCGCATCGCTCCTCTTGGCGGCACAACCACAAGCTGGAAGCGCCTCTTCGGCAGCCTTGAAACAGCGCGCCCTTACATGAACCTAAAAGGCCGTATTCCCTTCTGGTACCCCGCAAGTCTCGCAATGCAAGAGCAAGCAACACCCGAGCAAGACGGCAGTGTCAACCTGCAAACCGACCAAAACTGGCACGGCTATCTAAATCAAATTACAAAAGAGCACTACGAGCAAGCCGGCCGAAAATATCAGAACAACCGGCTGCCTGAAGTTGCCCTTTCAAGCAGCGGCACACAAGCAGCAGAGCTGCATACCTACCTAACCGCAACAAGCCGAAGCTTTGTCCTTTCGGAGCTTGACATAGACGAAGGCTTTGAAACCTACAAGACCACCCTGCGCGAAAAAGGACTGGAGGCCTTCCTGGAAGACTTGCAGCAAGCACTGGCAAAATAATTCCGTCAAGAAGATTCTATGGAATCCACAGGAGAACACTGTTATGTATAGAAATGAATATGACTACCAGCAGCAGAATCCCGACCTTTTGCGTGACGAAGAGTTCAAGCTGAAGGTAAAAACCTTGATTCGCTCAAGGGAAATGCTGAAAGAGCAGAACGGCCAGCTGCAGGTAAAATTAAATACAGCGGAAGCACAGAGTAATGCAAAAGAGCAACAGCTTGCACTTCTCAGAGAGGAAAACGCCGCGCTTATGGCGCAGCAGCAAGCCTTTGAGTCCTATGCCGCACAACAAAATATGCTGCAACAGCAGCAAGCACAGCAGCAAATGTACCTGCAGCAAGCACAACAAATGCCGCCGCTGCAATATATACAACAAGTTCCGCAAATGCAACAAATGCAGCAACCCTACATGCCGCAAATGCAGATGCCGCAAATGCAGGAGCAGCAAGTGCAATACGCACAAGCTCCGCAAGCGCAAAGCATAAACGCCCCCTTTCACTCTGACCCAAGCGCCTATACAAGGCAGCAACCGGCAAAAGCCGAGCCGCAACCGATTGCCCCCGGCATAGAAAAGGACATCTACGAGTCGGACATCGCGGAGATAAAGAAAACGCTGAATATGCTTGAAGTGCAGAATCGCAATATGATTCAAATCATGCACAAAAGCATCAAAGGATTTTGATGGCAATGAAGGGCAATAAGTCAAAAAAAGGACGAATACAGAACCTGCTGTTAAACGGCGTCATTCTGCTGACAATCATTATGCTGTTTGGCAGCCTGTGGCTAACCAATTTCGGCATCAGCCAATCGGACACAAAGACGATATTCGGCTATAAGCCCATAAAAATTGTCAGTGATTCCATGGAGCCAACCATCCGAAAAGGCGCCATGATCCTGGGCGTAATTGTCCCTTTTGAGGACTTGGAAATAGGGGATATTATCACCTATCGCCTACATGACGGCAACCTGAATACCCACCGTATTATCGCCAAGGAATATGACGCAGTCTATACAAAGGGCGACAATGCGGACGTGCCTGACGACATCAGCATCACCGAGGATATCTTTGTCTATAAGATTGACAAAATTCTAAACTGGACAACCGAACTGAACACCTGGCAAGGCTGGGCGCTTTATATCATCGCCCCGTTCATCGGCCTTTTCATCCTGCTGACCTTACTAATCAGCTTAATAAGAAGTCTGTTCCGGCGAGCAGCTCCGGAGGAAGATGAACCTGCCAAGCAGGCGCAATCCCCCGTTCCCATGCCTCCGCAGCCTCCGTACCCCTCTGTTCCGCAAGCCCCCCGTCCGCCGCGCCCTCCCGCTGCTCCCCGCCCTCAACCTCCTGCCCCTCCGCAAAACCCACTGTTTCAACAGGGTCAAGGCAACTGGCACCCCCCTGCAAGACCTGCCTCAGCAGCACAAACGGAGGAAGACGCCGACGCAATCGCGGAGGATATCAAGAGATACTTATAAGCAATTGCCTTAATAGGCGAAACAAAAAATAAACCGGCCGAAGATAGACAACCCATCTATTTTCAGCCGGTATTTTTATGCATTCAACCCCAATCATTCCCCCTTCTTTATGCCGCATGGGCGACCCTTGCGGTCGCCTGTTCCCCCGTCTCCCGTCCCTCCGTCCTGCCGCGCACGGCGGACGCAAACCCACAACCCTACCGTCCCCGCACAGCGCGGCCAAGCGCGGCCGTTTTAGTAACAATCCTTCGAATTGGCACCAAACAGGCACCGCACAAATATCTAAACACAGCACATAAACCTACGCCCCCCGCTAAGCGCCCTTTTGGACACTTTTTGGCGCTGTAAAAAGTGTCGCCCCCGCAGGGCGCCCTGCCAACCGTCCCCGTCCGAGAGGACGAAAAAAAACCGCCCCTCAGAATAACAAACAAAAGACGAAGGACAACGGAGCGGTTCACGCCAAATACTCCCGCCCAATTTTAGCAAACTTCCGGTCAATCTCCCTCGTGGAATAAGACAGCCGCTCAGCAATTTCCCCGGTTTTGTACCCCTCCAAATAACGCATCCGCACCATCTCCCGCAGCAAAGCGTCAGGCAGCGAGGATACAAATGCCTCCACCGCATTTTTTTCCGCATAAAGCGAAAGGACCGCCAGCTCCAGCTGCTCTTCCCGCTCTAAAAGATGCACAAGCTTATTTGCCATGCGGTCCGCGTCAGAGTCGCCCCGCGGCATCCCATCTAACCGGCGGCCGGGCAGCTCAAGTGCCGCCCGCTCCTGCTCCAGCCGCTCACACTGGTTCTCAAGCTCCATCTTCGTATACGCATATTGCTGCAGCCGCTCTTTTGTCATACTGCATTTCGTCATAAAAGCACTCCTTCCTTTTGCCGGCAATCCTCCTTGCACAAAAAACGACACAATGCCAACACACATCCCTCTCTACCATACCAGCGGCAGCTCGTCCAGCGAACGGCCGTCATACGCCTCATTTAGAAACCCGATTTCCTGCTCATTAAAATGCGCCGCCATCAACGCCTGAAAGTCGCTAAGCACTCGCTCCCGACACCCTTCGCAAAGGCCGAATTGCAGCAGCACCGACTCGTCTTCCCGCAAAACCGCCGTGCCGCAATTGTTTTCGCAGTAAATAAAATGCTCCTGCGCAAGCCCCCGCTCGATGAAATAGCGCAACTCAGCATCACTGTCAAAAAATGTACACATCAAATATCTCCCTTCGTTCCTCTAACAACAACAAAAAATAAAAGCACTTCTCTGAAAAAAACAAGAAAACTTGTTGCAAAATAGGTGATTTGTGGTATACTATAAATAAAAGTCAATCGATGCCGGCAAGCTGCATAGCTGCTTCGAAGCCGCCGGCAGCACACAAAAAAGTAAAAAATAAAGGAGTAAAAAATGAAAAAAATACTTTGCATAACCCTGGCGGCACTGCTGCTTTTCGGAACCTTAACCGCTTGCAATAAAACGCCGCAGCAAGTTGATTCAGGCGATGTTACCTTTGAAGAATCCATGTCGGACATTGAGCAAATCGGTGAATTGCTGGCAAAAGCCTACCGTGCGGAAAGCATGGAAGAGCGCCAAACCTTAGTAGAAGAAATTGCAGAGCTGCGTTTCGGCGGCAGCTTTATTCCGTCACTCGTGTCAGAGGAAGAGCTGCTTGCCCTCACGGAGGAACTCGCTGCGTTAGACGCCGCCTATAAGAAGCTGAACCCCGATACAGATATGCAGGCAATGGAAGAGAACCTGAGCCGGCAGTTTGAAATACTGCTGCAGCAGCTGTACAACGACCAAACCGACTTCATCCCCGCCCCCGCCGAATAATTTCATTTAAAAACGGAAACCGTAACCCCGGGGGACGCAAGAAATTTTGCGTCCCCCGGGGTTTTTCGTCCCTCTATTCACAATTCACAATGTATCATCCATCATTTTTCATTTCCGTCCGCCCCGCTTCCAAAAAAACGAACACCGCAGCGGCGCACCCACATAAACCCACCGCCCCCGTAAGCGCCCTTTTCGATTCCTTTTTGGCGCTATAAAAAGGAATCCCCGGCCGGGGAGGCCTCCCTTCGTCCCCCTTCCAAGAAGGGAAAGCCCCCCCCACGTCCCCTCACAAAAAAAGAACCCCAATAATAACGGATAACCAAATCCAAAGAACATTGACATTCCCCCGCCCCCATGGTACAATAAAACCCCCATCCGCCGAAACTTTTACCCCCTCGAATTCGTATAATAAAAGAAAATAGACCGCCCAAAAGCAAGAAAGGAACCGTCCATTATGAACAAGACCAAACGGCTCGTCCCTGCACTCCTTATCCTCCTGATTGCGCTGTTTTGCATAGCGGCAAGTGCAGCGCCGTCACCCGCCCGCGGCAACTACCGCAATTATTGCGCGGACGGCAACCGAATGCTTCGCATAAACATGACAGACCTGCTGCACCAATTCCCCGAATATTCCGACGACGGCGTTACCTGGACGGCCGCAACCGGGCATAATGACGCCTTTGTTGATGTGGAAATCATCTATCAGACGGCGTCCGGCTATTTTGCCATCGGCTTTGTGCCCGAAGGGAGCGTCTCCCGTCACTTCGGGTATTTCTCAAAAGATGGCGCAGCCTGGTCAAAAGTTACCGAAGACTGGATGCAAAATATTACCGTTCCCGCGGATATCTCCCCTTACGTCAACTATCTTTTTGTAAAAGACCCGACAAGCGGCCTCTTAATCATGCGCCAGGACATCTATTATTACGGTGAAGACATTGTGCAGGTAACAAGCGACAGCACGCTTATCTTCCTTGACAAGGATTTCAAGCCCGTCCGCACCCATGATTTCGGCAACTCTATCTACGGCGTTTCCTCCTTTGAAGGTAAGCTGTACGTCATGACCGTTGAGGTATTGGTTTTCAGCGGCTGGTGGGCCTCAGAAATCTCTGAAACCGTTTATTCCTCCGAAAACGGCACAACATGGGTAGAAGAGCCCGAAATGGATACGCTTCCAAGCGACCCGCCCGCAGACGGTCCCGATTTTATTGATACAGCCTTTTTAGATAGCGGCAATGGTTACCTGCTCTTTGACTCCTATATAGCGCTAAGTGTCGGTGACATATACGGCAACGAGTATATTTACGTATCCGACGACGGCGTGTATTTCACACGGCTGCAGGAAGGCAGTATTAGCGCGGCTTTTCCCGTAAACGAGGATACCGTTGCGCTGATTCCGACTGTTGGAACCTTTGGCTGCGGCGAACCCATTCTGGTTCACAGAACCGATGTAAAAAGCACAATAGAAGAATCCCTGCCAAGTGCCGATACCCGCATATACATTACCGTAGACGGCACCTATGTGGATGAGGAGCACTTCCCCTATATAAAAAACGGCTATGTAATGATGCCGCTGCGTACCTTAAGCAGATGGCTGAATTATAGCGTGAACATCGACCCCGAAACCGAGATTATCACCTGCCGCGGCTGGTATTACGACGACGGCATCGCAAAGCTGCAGCTTGGCAGCCATATCGCAACCGTCAACAACCGCCCCACAACCATGGACGTAGCACCCGAAATCAACTATGGCCGCACCTATGTTCCGCTGCGCTTTATGGCGGAAGCCTTCGGCAGCAGCGTCAGCTATTCACCGGAAACAAGAACCGTGTCCCTCACCTCCAGCTACGACGCCTATTGGGAAGGCTATGAAGAGTGGAACAAGTGGAAAGACGACAACCCGGAGGCCGGCTTCTTCGGCGATATCTACTTTAACTATATGCGTTGCGGCGACAACATCATCCGCTTTACAAACAGCTACGGCCCCAGCAGCTACTGGGCTCCCAGTACCGTAGAAGTATCGGAAAACGGCTCCCTGTGGCTGCCCGCAAACCTGCCGGAAGGCTGCTATGGCGTCCATACAATTGGCAATATCGTACTGGCATACGAGGAACTTTACGATTGGGAAACCGGCGAATCGGAGCTGTATACCTACATGTCAACAGACGGTGCAAACTGGACCCTTATGGACGAGCCTCTTTTCTCTTCAATAGACGGGGCGGACACCTATGACTATTCCCTTATACCGGGCGCGGACGGACAGATGCTTTTGCATATTTCTGCCATGCGGTATGTAGAAGACCTCGAGAACGAAACATATTATTTGGAATACCTGCCCGAATCGGAGATTCTGTATGCCCTTGACAGCAGTCTGAACGTAACAAAGCTGCATGATTTCAAGCAGCCCATTGTTGCAATGGTGCAAGAGAACGGCCTCTGCTATGCCCTGCTTGTACAGAAAAACATTCTGACAGAGGAAGAGATGAACAGTGACACGGCACTTGACGACCTGACAAAGCTCTACAGCTCAACGGATGGCAAAACCTGGACTTTATCCGCCGCCATGACCGCAGAAGAGCTGCTTGACAAATACTATTTCCAAGCTGACGATGTCCAAGGCCGCCTTGACGAGTGGGGCTACATTGGCGAAGACTTGATTCCAAACGGCGCGCGGGCCGGCCGCTCCGGCGACTTTGTCTTCCTGCTGGACAAGGATACAAATATCAAGGTGTCAAGCGATGACGCCGCCCGCTTTACAAAGCTGTGCAACATCATTGACCTGATGCGAACCGAGGGCATCGGCTATCCGGACAACTATGACACCTGGCTCCTTGATTATCTAAGTGACATCATTATCCCCTATAAGGACGGCAACCTGGTGGTCTTTTCCTACTACCGCGACCCCATTGCCTACAGCAACGACTACCTGCACGACCTGATTTCCGGCGCAGTGAAGCTGGACGAGATACAGGTATTCCTTGACGGCAAAATCATGCAATTTACTATGACACCCTTTATCCAAAACGACCGCACCCTGGTTCCCCTGCGGGACATTGCGGAGGAACTGGGCTTTATCGTGGCATGGGACGAGAAAGAGAGGCGCATCACCTGCGAAAAAGACGGCGAAACCCTCATCCTGCAAATCGGCAACGGAACCGCCTCCGTAAACGGCCGGGAAACCCCCTTAGACGCCCCGCCCCAAATAGTCGGCGGAAAAACCTTCATCCCCCTGCGCTTCATTGCCGAAAACTTCGGCGCCTCTGTGGACTATGACAGCAGCACCAAGCAGGTGTTTATTTTCTCCAAGAACAACAGCCGCAGCGGCGGCGAAGCCTACGCCTCAAACGGCAAAACGCTGGTACGTGTTGTCAACAATGGTTGGGGTGAGCGCGCACTGGAATATTCCGGCGACGGCGTCAACTGGACAGACGTAACCCCGGAGGGCATGACGGATATCCGCGGCGTCATGTATACGGGAACCGGCTTCCTTGTCATCGACTATAAAACACTAAAAGCCGCCTTCTCAAAGGACGGAAAAACATGGTCACCCTTCTCCCGCAGCTGGCTGCCGCAGGAGGATTTGAAGACCCTGACCGCCGGCCTTGACAGGGACATATTTGTTTTCCCCTATACTGTTCGGTTCCAATTCCTTCCCCTGGAAGACGGCCGCATCGCCATGATTCAACTGCTCAACTACATCAACCTCAGCGAAGAATCGTACAATGACTATGACATCCCGTGGCAGAGCTACAACGACCGCAATTATAAGGTCACAATCCTGGATGCGGACCTGAACATTCTGGAAGAATCCACAGTAGAGGGCACCGAACAGCCCATTCATATATCCTACACAAAAAGCACCTTTTTCGTAGAAACCGACAGCCGCAGTCACTACGCATCGCAGGACGGCAAGACCTGGATTGCCATCGAAGCACCCACATCGGCGGGCAGTCTGCCGGAGAACATCCTGCAGCTTGGCAATGGGTGGGATTACACCTACACCGGCCACAGCCTGTTTGGCGACCTGGTTCTTGCCACCGACGGAACAAACCTTCTGGTGTCCGACGACGGCGTATACTTCGCGAAGGTTTGCCCCTTGTCAAGCCGTGACTTTGCCTGGCATTACAGCCTGATGGCACTGGGCTTCGGCGACAACATGATTGCCGTTTTCACAGAGTACCCCGCCGCCCCGCTGATACTCAAGCAGGAAACCCTGTACAAAATAGCGGCAACCCTTCCGGCAAGAAGCACCCGCGGCTATGTGGCGATGCACTATCGGATACCGGCGGAGGAAACCCGGTACCTCACCATGGAAGAAGCCATTCCCGTTGTAGAAAACGGCGTGGTCATGGCTCCCCTAAGCGGCATCCTGTCACAGATAAGCTGCACCTATACCATGACTCCTGACAAAACGGTTTTCACCCTGCGAAACGAGCAGGAGAACCGCAAGATGACCTTCACCATCGGCAGCAGAGCGGCAGTGGTAAACGGCTTTGACATTGAGCTGGAAGCCGCCCCGCTCATCCGCGGCGACGTTGTATACGTGCCCATAAAGTCCCTTGCTGAATCTATGCTGTACGATATAAGCACCTACTTTGACGCCCGCAAGAACACCCTCTACCTGTCACCCGACGATATAATAGAAGCCGACTTCACAGAAGCGCAAAACGCGCCCCCGCAGGAAGAGGAACCCCTTTTTATCCCCCTCGGCAAGATCTACAGCCGGTATTTTTCAAACGGCAAAGTCCTGCTGCGCGGCGTAAGCAACAACAACACCTGGATGACAACCCCCGAGTTCTCCGAAGACGGCATTAACTGGACAGCAATTAAAATAGCTGCAAAAGATTTCTACTATGTCTATGCGGTGGGCGGCGGCTTCCTGCTGGTTGACGATAGCTATGAAATGGAACATGCCTATTCAAAAGACGGCAAAAATTGGCAACCCATCAAGGCCGGCTGGCTGCCCGATGCCGAAATCTATTATGATTACTATCTGGGGCAGGACAGCTATCAGTTCGTGCCGATAAACGGCGGCTACATGATGCGCCAATACTTAAATATCTGGCTGTATACAGATGAAGCGTTCAACAAGGAATATGAATGGGCACTGGAGCACGACCCCGAATACGCAGAAGCGCTCAAAGAACGCAGAGAGCAGCTGAAAGAATACGAAGCGCGCAACCGCCAAATCGTATACCTGGATGAAAATCTGACTGTGACAGGCAGCCACACCTTTGACGGATACCCCTGCGACATACAGGTAAAAGACGGCGTATACATGGCAAAGGTCATAGAAACACTGGACAAAGACAGAGAGATGGAAGACGTCATTACCTACGAGTCAACAAACGGCAGCGATTGGACAATATCCAAAAAGAGCTGGGACGCTGAAACAGCCTCACTGCCCGCCAATGAAAACCTGAAAACCACAGAAGCCTTTGTAGGCGGCAAGGCCGTGCAGCTGGGCAGCTATCTCCTGATGGCCGATAAGGATTACAACCTCCTGCTTTCCGACGACGGCGTGTATTTTGTTAAGCTGGCATCCCTGGAGCTGTACGCGGAATGCTATGAAATCCTCGGCGCAATCGAGCAGCACGCCTTCTTCTTTAACGAAACAATCGCCGTTTCACTAAAGAGCAACTGTGCCCCTCTGGTGTACAGCAAAGCGGACTTAGATGCCCTGTTTGCTGAATCCTTTAAGGGCGATCGCGTGTACGTAACGGTAAACGGCGGCTATGTGCGGCTGGACGCCCTGCCCAAGATTACCGATGGCAGAACCTTTGTTCCCATGCGCGGCATAGCCGAAGCCCTTGGCTTCACAGTCACGTGGAACGGCGAAACAAAAACTGCCGTTTGCACAAAAGGCACCACAACCGTAACCCTGAAAATCGGCAGCAAAGAGGCACTGCAAAACGGCAAGGTTGTCCCCTTAGACGCCGCCGCCTACATCGAAGGCAGCCGAACAATGGTTCCCCTGCGCTTCCTTGCAGAAGCCTTCAATTGCCAAGTTGACTACGACCAACCCGCCAAAACCGTGGTAATCAAACAATAATCTCCCGCAATAAAAAGCCGCCCGCCCTACTTATAATAGAGCGGGCGGCTTTTCCCTGTACAATAACTCATTGAAAATCCTGAATAAAAAACGGACAAAAATACCCCTCCCGCCCCCGCACAGCGCGGCCGAGCGCGGTAGTCGAATCACACAGGCCTTCAAACCGGCACCAACCGGTCACCCGTTATACCAATAGCCATAGCACCAACCCCTGCGACCCCCGCAAAGCGCCCTTTTGCTTACTTTTTGGCGCCGAAAAAAGTAAGGCCCGTCCGGCGAGGACACGTTGTCCCCGTTGCCGGGGAAAATAAAGCCCCTCCCCCGCAGAAGGAAGACGAATGACAAGGGCGAGGCGAAAAAAGCAATCTGCGCATTTGGCCTCCCCCGCCCAAAAACTTGACAAACCTCCAAAAAATACATATAATAAAGAAACCCCATACATAGTACAAGAAACAATATCAAAAGGAGATAAGAACAATGCAAAACATAACAAACGACGGAACAATCCTCAAACAGCAAAACTACCTGCTGGGACTTTTCGGCGCACTTTTGGGTGCCATAGTCGGCGCGATTCCCTGGGCGATTGTATATTGCCTGGGCTGGTTTGTGGGTTGGCTTGGCTTTTTAATCGGCATTGCCGCTGTATTTGGCTACAACCTGTTGTGCAAAAAGAAGGGCATTCCCACAGTTCTCATTATAATAATTTCGGTAATCATAGGTGTCGCCGCCGGACAGGTCATGGGCGACTTCCTTGACATCGCACTGATGATTTCAAAAGGCGAAATCCAAACCACCTTAACATATGCGAATGTGTCGGCTATATACAGCTATGCCCTGCAGGACGCTGAAATACTGCTGAGAATCCTGGGCAGCTTTGCCATCGGCCTTCTCTTTGCGGCACTTGGCACAGCCAACCTTATTAAAGGCATCATTACCGACATAAAAGCCGCAAAAAACCCCCAAGCCGCCCCGGCACTTGACACCCCGCAAAACCCCTATAACCCGACCGCCGCCTACACCGCAGACCCCTTTGCCGGAAAACCCGTCACCCCCACAGGCGTAAATAAGCCTAAGGAATAACTTCAAATTGCCGCCGCATCCGTGAAAGGAGCCTCTCAAAAATGACAAAAAAACGTATCGCGTCCCTCTTCGCAGCCGCCTGCCTCATGCTAACCCTACAAGGCCTAACCCTCATAACAACCCACGCCGCCACCGAAGGGTTTTATACCTATACAGT
>JGI994J12354_10000712_pt1 | contig 33319 bp, 27 predicted proteins | sample IntmicLarv3ML3BL_FD_12354 | JGI IMG/M metagenome (IMG submission 12354) | reverse complement strand
CGAGCGCGCTTAAATAAAGGGCTTGCGGGCTATTCCTCTATTGTAAGGAATGTAAAATTTGATTCATCTTTTGTTGATGACATATCAAATCTGCTGACAAATTTATTTTACTCTATTTGTAAAATTACTATTTTTTTCGCAAAATTTTTGTGTGCGATTTTGCAAACTGGGTTTGCATCTATAGCCCTTCGGAGCGTCTGCTTTGCAGAGGTCATACAGAGAATACTGGACGGTTCATTTTTGAAAAATTTCCCTTACAAAATATATTATAATTCTGTAAGAAGAATATCAAATTCCGCATTGGAAATCCCATCCTTAAATTCAGCATCAACGGACGAAGTCCGACTCTTTAGATTCTCGAACCCCACATCCTTAAATTGGAGACAAAGCACGAAGTGCGGCAAACTAGGTTTGCATCTATGGCCCATTCGGAGCGTTTACTTCGTAAACATCACACAGTGTTTGGGTGTTGATGATTTTCTTATAATAAAACTTCACAAGCGAAGTTGGAGTAGATTAAAAAGAGAATTGAAACATCCGTCCTTAAATCCAGTAACAAAGGACGTAGTCCGCCCCTTTAGAAACTTCAAAATATTTCAACGAAGGAATACCTATGTGAAGGACAGAGGTATTCTTTTTTGTAAACAAAACAACAAAAGATAAAATCAACTAAAGTGATTTTCAAAATCAATAAATAAAATGAAAACAAAACTAATAACAACAATGATGGCAATGCTAAGTACGTTAGCACTTAGCGCAGCGCCAATATCAATAGACACAGTTTATGTGGGTAACGCTGGCAACGCACCTGATACAGTAGAACAGTGGGACGGAACCTCTGGTTATGGAGCAGTAGATTACGATTATCGTATCGGAACAACAGCAGTGACAAATGCACAGTACGCAGCGTTCTTGAACGCTATAGCAAGCGAAAGCGATGCATACGGATTATATAATGCAAATATGGCAACAGCTACAGGCACTGATAGCGGAGGTATCCTACGTACATACGATGATGCAACAAGTAAATACATCTATACAACAGTAATCAACGGCGAAGATCGTGGAGGCTGGGCTGTGAACTATGTAAACATATACGATGCGATGAGATTCTGTAATTGGCTTACAAGTGGAGATACAGAGAGTGGGATGTATGCATTGAACGGTGTAGCAATACCAGACATCACAACAATTCTAAGAGATGCAACAGCGTGGGCTAACGGTGGAGTAGCAATCGCTAGCGAAGATGAATGGTATAAAGCGGCATTCTACAATGCGTCAAATGGAACATATTATTCCTATACAAATAAACAAAATGATCCATCAGGTTTGGCAGGAATGGCTAACATATGGAGTACAGGTATTCAACACGTAATAGACGCAGATTTTGGAACAGAAGGCCCATATAACACCTATGGACAAGGTGGAAATGTATGGGAGTGGACAGATAGCATAGTGTATATATCTGATGACTACTACAGCATTTTGCGTGGCGGGTCTTTTCCCAACAATGCTTCCGCATTGTCTTCAAGTGCGCGTCGCAATGACATCTATCCAAGCGATGAAAATTACTACACTGGCTTCCGTGTGGCAGTCATACCAGAGCCATCGACATACGCGATGATTTTCGGAGTATTGGCTCTCGGATTCGCAATCTATCGCAGACGCAAGTAGCAAGTAAATTTTGTGAGTCTCTAAAGTGGAGTTGAAGCTTAGTAAGCGAGTTGAAAAACTCATCCTTAAACCTGACATCAAAGCACATCGTGCGCCTCTTTAGAACTTCAAAAATAGTTGATTAGTATCACGGGTGAGTAGTGAATATAAAAATTTTCTACTCGCCTGTTTCTTTTTTTTAAATGAAGAATTTTTTAAAGTTCGAAAGGGGCGCACTTTGTGCTTTGACGCTCATTTAAGGATGGGTGTTCTGTTCACTTGTAAAATCAAATAATTTTTAAGTAAATTATGAATGATAAAAAGATAGCAATTATATATGTTTTTTTGAATGAAATTTTTTGTAAAAAAAAGCATTTTTTAAGGACGAAAAATCGCTACTCAACTCTTTATTTTTAAACATCATACAATAGATATTCGCACAATATTAAATGTTAATCACAGAAATTTTACATAAAAAAAATGCCGACTATTTAGTCGGCATTTTTAGAATACTTTTTTACACTACTAGTATCTTAAAGTGAAATCAAATGTAGCTAAGTGCTGATTGTATGTTGCAGCGCGAACATTTGAAGAATTTAGCAAAGCACGATATCCCAATGACATCGATACATATTTGCTTGGTGTGTAACGTACACCGAGTCTGCCATAGAAATAGTCATCTGTACGGCTAGCTGAAGATGCTGAGCCCCAATTTTCGAATTCTGTGCATCTATAGCCACCTGCAGCTGTGAATTTGATAAATTCGTTGAGTGCATACTCTCCACCAATATCAACACCTGTTGTAATCAAATTTTGACGTGACGCACCAGAACCGAAATCTCTGTAAGCATTTGTGAATACTGAGATTTTGCTTGTAAGTGCATATCTTAAGTCAATAGAACCTGTGAATTGCAATTTGCCTTCATCGTCGAAAAGTCCACCTTCAAGTTGGCGATATGTTGCACCCAAATAGATAATAGCCATCAATTTTGGAGCCAACTCACCACGAACTGTAACACCACCGAAATGGTCATGGCGTCTATTGCCAAAAGCTTGCAAAGACCACGCGCTGCCACTAGAAAACTCAGTGTGGCGGTATTGATATGTCAAACCAACGTTGATTTTTTCAGTAACAGCGTACAAAATACTTACTGGAATAGCGAACATATCATTGTCTGAATAGGCCTCTCTATAATCTCTATAGTAAGTATTCATATACATTAAGTTCAATTCACCAGTGAATTTTTCTGAGAACAAGTAACTATTTTTCAAAGAAACAACTGTATTATCAAAGCGAATCAAGTCTTCAACTCTTGAAGAAGTGATAGGATCCCAACCAATAGTAGCGTCGTTTTGACGTCTTTGATTATAGGTGAAGTCAAAGTCAGCTCTATATTTTTCGCCGTTATAGCCTGCAGTGAATACGACGTTTGCAAGATTTGTATTCAATTTCTTCAAATCCATATAGCGGATGAAATCTTCATAGAATTTAACATTTGCTCTGAAGAGGTGATGACGACCGTAGTCAGCTTCTGCGCCAACAGTGAATATTGCAAGATAGTCATCTTTTTTATAGGCAGAATCTCCACTGAAGAAAACATTGCTGTTATATTGAGCAACAACGTTACCTTTGAAGAATATATCCACCTCGTCGCCTATTGTTACCAAAGGCGCTGCGTTTAGCGGTAAGCTTAGAGAGGCAAGAGCCATCCAGATTATGAGCTTTTTCATTTGTTTCCTTAGATTAGTTTGTAGTGTAAATCTTTTTGCGAACACTCATTGTGTTCCTTTAAGTTAGCTGATATATCATACTAATATTGAGGTAAAGTCAAGAAAATCCGCACTTTTTTATATGATAATTGATTTTAGTTTATATAGGGTCGAAAGTTCCTTGATTTCGTGCGAGTTAAGAATCATAAAGGCTGTGGAAAACGCGTCTGAGAGCAGAGCGCTTTTTGCGATTACAGAAAGATTTCTTCCCTCTTTTACAGGAGTTAAGTTTCTGTCTAGTATGTGACTTCCCTGAATATTTGTTCCTGAACTGCCGATAGAATAATTGCTTTCCAATCGAAAATTTAGGTCTTTGCCGTTGATTGAAATTTTCCAATCTTGACTACTTTCATCTTTGCCGAGAGCTAAAATTGAACTTGCTCCGAAATCTATAAGAGCATTTTCGATGCTCCAAGAATCTTGAAGATATTTTGCAATTACATCAATTGCATAACCTTTTCCGATTGCTCCGAAATCTAAACAGCCCTCTGAAATTTTTTTCACAAAAAAGTTTTCACTGTCAATCAAAAGGGAGAGTCGTGAAGGATTTTCAAAAAAAGCTTGTTTTTTGTTGTTCAGAAAAAAAGCCCCATTACAAACGTCGACAGCACCGAGAGTCATGTCATAAATTTTTGCAGATTCAATTATGCATTCCATCGTAAAATCGCTGACCCTGATTAGCTCATCAATTTTTGCAGAGTTTATAGCGAAGACATCGCTCGATTCCATATACGCACTCAGAGCCGATTCAATTCTGCTCAAGAGAAAAAAAGAATCTTCTGCTGCGCTGCGAGCGTAGGAGACGCTATCGCTTACTATGGACAAAGATAATTCTGTGTTCATAGCTTCTTTGCGAAATACATAAGTCTTCATTCAGCAAAACATAAACCACAACTTTCAAAAGTAAAGTTTTTAAAGTTCTAAAGGGGCGCACTTTGTGCTTTGATTCTAATTTAAGGAAGGGCATTCCAACTCGCTTTTTAATCTACTCTAACTTCGCTTGCGAAGTTCTATTATTAAAAAAGTCAACAAATCCCAAACACTGTGTGATGTTTACGAAGTAAACGCTCCGAATGGGCTATAGATGCAAACCTAGTTTGCCGGACTATGTTCTTTGATGCTAGTTTAAGGAAGGGCGTTCCAATTCGCTTTTTAATCTACTCTAACTTCGCTTGTGACGTTCTACTATTAAAAAAGTCAACAACTCTAAAACAAAGCACAGAGTGATGGAATAAACATCACTCTGTGTTTTTGTTGATTGTCACTGCTTGCTATTCTTCGATTTTATTTTGAATCTGTTCGCATAGTTCAATATCTTCAACAGGCTCGAAAGTCGTGCCGGTATTGGATTGAAGAATATTATCGTCGGCGTCAAGTAAGTCGCCTTCGATGTTGATTTTATTGGCAGAAAAATTTCTGCCGTCACTAAGTATTATTATTTTTGCCATTTTTGTTTGTTTATATTAGAGATTTTACTTCGAGCCTTACTTCAACGCTTCCATTGAATGATGAAGTTGGCTTGAATACTAGGTTTGAAGCTTCGTTTGCTGTATTTAATGTTAATGGAATTTTAGTCCACGAAGTTGAAATATTTACAGAGCTTGCAAAGTCTGTATTATTGCTTGTCGAACTTTTGCCTATGTTGAATTGTTTATCGACACTTGATTTTGCCCAAATTTCAAACATAGAATTTCCAGCTAAAACATCAGTGTCTATTCCTAATAAATGCATATAACTGCTACTGTTAGACCATGCCATTTTTCCAAAATTTGTGTAATCTTTTTTTGGGTTAGTCTCAGAAAAAATTGGCGACATTGTTGCTTTGAAATTTTCGGCAGACACGTCTAAATATTGCTTTCCAGCAGTCTGTGCAAAATGCATTTTAGGAGTGTCAGGAATAATTCCTAAATGAAAATCTAAAATTTCTGATTCACTAAGACTTTTTTCATAATAAACAAAGTCGCAAAAATTTTGCAGATAGTTCGGGAAGACCCAATCAGTGCTTGAAGTGAAAGATTCAAAACCACAAGACATAGGTACAGAATTTATTATTTTTCCATCTATAAAAATTTCAAAACAACTATTTTCAAGATTACTTTTCGCGACAATACTGTGCCATTTACCATTAAATAAAGCATCGGTATTCAAGCGAATGTTAGGTTGAGAAAATCCTGCAACAGGGCGAACAATGAAATATAAATAAGCGGGTATATTTGCTTCCAGACTCATCAAGCGAATTAAAGGCTTACCTGAATTGTAGTCTGTTTGAGTTGCGAATCCGAAACGAGTTCTTGTATTTTCAGTGATTGGGTCTTGTTTGAATTTGAATGCAAAAGAAAAACTTGGTGTGATAACAACAGATTTTGAATTTACAATAGTACCAAAAGAAGAGGCGCTTAGTGTGGAAATATCACTTTTAAAACCGTCTCTTGGCTCTGTATTTATGGCCGAGATTTGATTTTTAACATCTGCTATTAACGATTGATTTATCGAATCTAAAGAAATTTTTTGCCAAACATCTCCATTGAATACTGCTAAATCGCCGACATTCCACGATATGCTAGCAAACATACAAGAATTTCCGATTAAATAAAAATCTCCGATTGCAGGGTTCGCGATAGAAATATCATTTGAATAAACGCCTTTGTATGTGAGATTATTTGCAATAGAATTTATATAATTTTTTATGTTAATGCATTCATTAATTGCATCTGAATAATTTTGTTTTTCGCTGAGAATTTCCTGCAAAGTTTGATTTGCAATATTTGCATTTTCTAAAGTAGAATCTTTCAACAAAAGAATTTCGTTAAGATAATTTTGCGAAGAGTTTGCGCTTTGTAATGCCGCATCTTTGCTAGCTTTGGCAGATTCTGCATAATTTTTTGCATTGAGCAAATTTTGGTTTGATTCTGTAATATTAGCGAGGGAATTTTCTAATAGTTGAGTTGCTTGCGAAGAAATAAAATTGGCTTCTTCAACTTTTGTAATCGCAATATTTGCTTGTTCTTTAGCAATAGTAGCTTGTTCTTTTACGAAATTTTTAGAATCTAAAATTTCATCTCTTACTTGAATTGCGTCAGGCAAAGAATATTCTGTTTCAGAAGAATAATTTTCTTCTATTTCAATCCATCCGCCAGAGAGCGTGGAAATTTTTGATTCAGTATTTATGGCAGAAATTTTAATCCACTTTTCACCTGAATCTAAAGTTGTTTCAATTTTATCTAAACAAAATTTTGCGTGGAAATTTTGACGCGATTTCCAGTCTTCAAGCGTCAGATTTTTATTAATATCATCTGCAATGATTTCTTTGGAAACTAAAACTTTGGAAGCTCTTGGCAAAGGTAGATTATATTTACCTATATCAAAAATTTCTAATTTTAGAGTTTGAATTTGTGATAAGTTTTGTGCCAAATCTTCGCCATCGAAAATCGCAATAAGAATATTGATATCATCGCTTCTTTTGATGCGAATCTGACTTTTGCTTTTTGCGTCGATGGGCGAAGCTTTGGCTTCTATGAATATAGTGTTTGTAATGCTCATAAATTCAGAGCATATAAATTTTTTTTTTTACAACAAACTATGCTTTGTAAGATTTGATTTATTTGACAACTTTTTTGCTTGGCTAGAAAGAATGTGAAGCTAAGGTTGTAGTCTTAATGTTGTCAGAATCGCTAGTAGAAAATAAAAGTTTAAAAGATTTCAATAGTTTTAGAATTGAATCTTTTGCTCGCTATTACGCGGAGGTGAATGAAGAAAATATTTCTTCTTTGAACGATTTTGCTAAAGAAAAAAATTTAGAAATTATTTTGCTAGGTGGCGGAACAAATGTTCTGTTTGCTAAAGAAAATTTAAATGCATTAGTTTTGCATTTTAAAGATACACAAACAATAAATTTAGATAATGATTTACTTAAAGTTTCAGCCTCGTATCCATTGGCAAAAATAATGAGCTTCGCAACAAAAGAATCTTTAGCAAACTACGAATTTCTTGCAGGAATCCCAGGAACAATTGGCGGAGCAGTTTGTATGAATGCGGGCTCATCGCCTAAAGAAAAAAGATATATTTCAGATTTATTCTTGAGAGCAAAAGTTTTTGATTTTGAAAATTCAAAATTCAAAATTCTTGAAAAAGTAGATATGGATTTTGCATATAGAAATAGCATTTTACAGAATAAAAAATATGCTCTGCTAGAAGTTTTTTTGAATGCATTTCAAAAAGACAATAGCTCTTTGATTTCAGAAAATATCAAGCAAATCAAAATGCAAAAAGCAAAAGCGCAACCAGATAATTCTAAGAATGCAGGCAGTATTTTTAAAAGCGTAAATGGAAAGAGCGCGGGTTTTTATATAGAAGAGTGTGGGCTAAAAAACTTTGCAATCGGTGATGCTGTTGTTAGCGAAAAACACGCAAATTGGATTCTAAATTCAGGGATGTGCAAGGGTCGTGATGTCTTGAATTTGATAAGCTTTATTAAAGAAAAAGTTTACGAAAAATTTTCTATTACGCTTGAAACAGAAATCCAAATTTTTGGAGATAAAAAATGATTACTCTAAAAAAATTAGATTTAAGTTTTGGTCCGAAAACTATTTTTGATTCTATAAGTGTTTCGATAAATGCAGGCGATAAAATTGCATTAGTCGGTTCTAATGGAGCAGGTAAATCTACACTCTTAAAAGTCTTGGCAGGGCTTGAAAAGGTCGATGCGGGCGAGATTGTTTTACCAACCTATGCAACAGTGGGTTACTTGCCTCAAGACATTTTAAATGCGAGTCCGCTCTCTTTATTCAAAGAAGTAGAGAGCGCTTTTGTAGATATTATTTCCACGCGCGAACATATAGAAGAATTGTCAAAATCATTGCATTCTTTGAATTCTTCTTCTGATGAATATAAACAAGCTCTCGAAACAATAGGTGAGCTTGAACATAAATTAGAAGATGCCGATAGCGAAAAATTAAAGTCTAAAATAGAAACTGTTTTACACGGGCTCGGATTCTCGCAAAAAGATATGCAAAGACCTTGCGTAGAATTTTCTGGCGGATGGCAAATGCGTATCGCTCTAGCGAAACTTCTATTGCTTAGTCCTACGCTTTTGATGTTGGACGAGCCGACAAATCACCTTGATATAGATTCTGTGATTTGGCTTGAAGAATACCTGTCTGCATACAAGGCCTCTGTGATTATAGTAAGCCACGATAGGCGCTTTATAGATGCGCTGGCAAACAGAACTTTTGCATTGAGTTTAGGCTCGTTAAAAAGCTACGAGGGTAACTATAGTTTTTATTTGAGAGAAAGCCAAGCGCGCAAACTGCAATTGCAAGAGCAAGCAAAGAATCAAGCAAAAGAGATAGAAAAAACAGAACGATTTATCGAACGCTTTCGCGCAAAAAACACAAAGGCAGCTCAGGTGCAGAGCCGAATAAAGGCTTTAGAAAAAATTGAAAAAATTGAAATTGAAGATGATGAATCTAATATTTCATTTAGATTTCCTGAGCCAGAACGTTGCGGGCAAGTTGTTTTAAAGGTAGAAAATTTGTCAAAAAGTTATGGAGCAAATAGTGTATTAAAAGATGTTTCTTTTAATATAGAACGTGGCGAACGAATAGCAATTGTCGGCGTAAACGGAGCAGGTAAAAGTACGTTAGTGCGCATACTTGCTAATGCTCTGGACTTCGATAACGGAAAAGTTGAGCTAGGTTATAACGTAGAAATGTCTTATTTTGCTCAACATCAAGCGCAGGATTTAGATAGAAATAATAGTGTTTTAGATGAAGCTTATAACGCTGCAACTATGGATCAAAAGCCAAGAACACGCCAACTCTTAGGCTCATTTTTATTTAGGGGCGACGATGTTTTTAAGAAAGTTGCAGTGCTTTCTGGCGGAGAAAAAAACAGGTTAGCACTTGCAAAAATGCTATTAAAATCTTTCAACTTTTTGATTCTAGACGAGCCCACAAATCACTTAGATATGAATTCTAAGAACGTTTTGCAAAAAGCAATTAAAGCATACAAAGGCACTCTTGTAATAGTCAGTCACGATAGAGATTTTATAGACCCTCTTGTTGACAAAGTGGTAGAAGTTAAAGATTCTTCTATACGTACCTTCATTGGTAATGTTAGTGATTATGCGGAAAAAATCAAAGAAGAGCGCAAGGGTGTATTGACCGAATCTGCAAAAAAATCAAAGCCTGCATTTACATCTAAAGAGCGCAGAATACAAACTGCAATGATGAATCAAAAAATTTCTCCGCTTAAAAAAGCTGTTGAAAAATTAGAAAAAGATATCGCAATGTACGAAGAAGAATATGCTTCTTTGGAAGGTATGATGACTGATACTGCTATGTACAAAAACAAAAACGACTCTGTTACTATTATGAAGCGTTATGCTACTTTGAAAGAAATAATCGAACATTCATACAAAGATTGGGAGCGTTTGAATTTAGAAATTGAAGAAATAAAAAATGAATAAAAAAGTTTTTTAATTAAGAGTTTTGCTTTTATTCAAAATTTTCAGAAACAAAATTAATTTTTGTTTTTCTTTTTCATCAACTGAGCCATTGCAAAATTAACAGCAGCTTCAAGACGTTTGATTTCTTCTGGGTCGATTTCTCTATCTTTGCGAGCATTTTCAAGAGCTACTTGTGCGGCTTCTTTTGCTTCTTCTGCGGCAGAGAAATCTATTTCAGAAATCTTAATTGCAGCTTCTGTTAGTACAGAAAGTGAATCATTTGAAAGTCGCGCATAACCAGCATCAACAGCCAGGTCTTCGCTCTTCCCATTTTTATCAACAATTTTGATATCGCCAATTTCGAGCATCACAACAAATGGTACGTGACCTTCTAACACTTGCATTTCGCCTCCGCGCACGGGAAGTGTGATAGACACAACGTTCTCGTCTTTCCAAGCGATACCTTCGGGTGTTACAATTTCAAGTGTTAAAGCCATTTTTTTGTATGCTGAAGTTAAGAGTTTGCTTTAGCTTTTGCTTCGCTTGCTTCGTGAGCTTCCAAGACTTCTTCAATAGTTCCCTTGTTGAAGAAATCGTTTTCGTTAACGTGGTCGAGCTCACCATCGAGAATCATTTTGAAACCTTTGATAGTGTCGGCAACTTTAACGTACTTTCCTTTTACGCCAGTGAAAACTTCTGACATGTGGAATGGATGAGACAAGAATTTTTGAATTTTTCTAGCACGCAAAACGGCGAGTTTGTCGTCTTCCGAAAGTTCGTCTATACCAAGGATAGCGATGATATCTTGCAGATCTTTGTAGCGTTGCAAAACTTCTTGAACTCCGCGAGCAACGTTGAAATGCTCTTGACCCACGATTTCAGGAGTGAGTGCATTTGATGTTGAAGCCAATGGGTCAACAGCAGGGTAGATACCCAAAGATGCAATAGCTCTATCCAAAACGATAGTTGAGTCTAGGTGAGCAAAAGTGTTTGCAGGAGCAGGGTCAGTCAAGTCGTCAGCAGGAACGTACACGGCTTGGAAAGATGTGATAGAACCCTTTTTAGTCGATGTAATGCGTTCTTGCAAAAGACCCATTTCATAAGCCAAAGTTGGTTGGTATCCCACAGCAGAAGGCAAGCGACCCAAGAGCGCACTAACTTCGCTACCTGCTTGAGAGAATCTGAAAATATTATCGATAAATAGCAACACGTCTTGACCTTGAACGTCTCTAAAATACTCAGTCATTGTAAGGGCTGAGAGGGCAACGCGCATACGAGCACCTGGGGGCTCGTTCATTTGACCAAATACCAAAGCCACTTTTGAATTTTCTGGATTTTCTTGATCTATAACTCCAGACTCAGACATCTCGTGATACAAGTCATTGCCTTCACGAGAACGCTCGCCAACGCCCGCGAATACAGAGAATCCGCCGTGAGCTTTAGCAATGTTGTTAATCAATTCCATAATAACAACAGTTTTGCCAACACCTGCGCCACCGAATGCGCCAACTTTTCCACCTTTAACAAATGGACAAATCAAGTCGATAGGTTTAATACCTGTTTCTAAAATTTCTGCTTTGGTAGATTGCTCTTCAAGCGAAGGGGCTGCTCTATGAATAGGGAGTCTTTGAGCATTTTCAAGAGCAGGCTTATTGTCGACAGGCTCGCCAATCACATTGAATATGCGCCCTAGAACGCAATTGCCAACTGGTACTGTGATAGGAGTGCCCTTATCTAAAACTTTCGCGCCGCGCACGAGACCTTCGGTTGACGACATTGCAACTGTTCTTACAAATCCATCGCCTAAATGCTGTTGAACTTCGAGAACAACTTTTTGAGCTTTCTCATTTTCGCCTATTTCAACTTCGAGAGCGTTGTAAATTGCTGGGATGTTTTCTGGAGAAAATTCCACGTCAACAACTGCGCCTATGATTTGATTAACTTTTCCGTAATTCATTTTATTTTATATTAAATTATTCTGAAGTGTTAGCACCTGAAGATAATTCTATTATCTCGTTAGTGATGCTTTCTTGACGTGCTTTATTGTATTGTAGGGTTAGGTCTGCAATCAAACTATCTGCATTGTCGGAAGCACCTTTCATCGACACCATTCGTGCTGAATGCTCACTAGCTTTGGCGTCGAGAGCAAGATGATAAATAGTATTATTGATATAATAAAGAGGTAACTGTGCTAACAATTCGCTTTTACTTGGTTCAATTAACAAAGCGCGATTATCTTCTTTATGAATAGTCAAATCTGACTTATACTTTTCGCGCATTGAGTTGATGAAAGATTCTAAATTTGAAACAGGCGCAACTTTTATTAGCGTGGGGTCTTGCTTTAGGGTGTTGATAAAAGAAGGATATAAAACTTCGATAGTATCAGCTCTTTTTTCCAAGAGTTCTTGAATTGCGCATTTGACGACAACTTTAATTTCATTGAAAGGCACAAGGTCATTTAGCTTAAATTGAGCAACCAATTCGCGACCTGTTCTTGCGATATACCTTGCAACTTTTGCTCCTACTGCAATGTAAGAGCAGGGTTCTTTGATAGAATTTATCAGTTTAAAAAGATTTGAATTAAGCGGACCACATAAGCCTTTGTCTGTTGAAAAAACAATTATCAAGCGTTTTTTTACAGGTCTTTCAGTGAAGATAGGATGATTGATTTCTGTCTTGGAATGTTCTTGCAAAAGATCCATTAAATCGAGCATAAGCAGATTGTAAGCTCTGCCATTTTCGGCTCTGATTTGAGCTTTTCGCATTTTTGAGGACGCAACAAGTTGCATAGCGTGGGTGATTTGCCCAGTGCTTTTTACAGCCTTGATACGGCTTCTAATCTCGCGCATTCCTTTCATATTTTAGACAAAACTTTTGATCCAAGAGTCACAAGAATTTTTTAGTTCTTTGCTTAAGTCTTCTGAAATGACTTTTTCGTTTTCGATTTTTGCAATGATATCAGAATAGTTATTAGAGAAAAATTCTTGAATATTTTTTACAGCTCCAACCATTTTTTTCGCAGAAATATTTTTGAAATAATCCTGCTGTAGAGCCCAAAGAATAATGATTTGCAAAGGCACTGATATCGGGCAAGAATTATTTTGTTTTAAAACTTCAACGAGTCTATTGCCTTTATCAATAGTTGCTTTCGTGCGAGCATCTAGGTCTGAACCAAATTGCGAGAAGGCTTCGAGCTCTTTATACTGGGCGTACTCACCTTTGATTTTGCCTGCAACTTGCTTGAAGGCTTTTATCTGAGCCGCAGAACCCACACGCGAAACAGAAATCCCAACAGAAATAGCTGGGCGTATACCTTGATTGAACAAGTCTGTTTCTAAGAAGATTTGGCCGTCAGTAATAGAAATAATATTGGTCGGAATGTAAGCACTCACGTCGCCTGCTTGAGTTTCGATAATAGGCAAAGCAGTAAGAGAGCCATTGCCATTATCTTTGTTCAAACGAGCCGAACGCTCCAACAAGCGTGAGTGCAAATAGAACACATCTCCAGGGTATGCTTCACGACCAGAAGGACGTTTTAAAATCAAAGAAATCTGTCTGTAAGCTGCAGCGTGCTTAGATAAATCATCATAAACAATCAGAGCATCCATACCGTTGTTCATAAACCACTCGCCCATCGCACAACCTGCGTAGGGAGCTATATAAAGATTCGCAACATTGTCAGAAGCGCTAGCGCAAACAACAATTGTGTATTCGAGTGCGCCAGTTTGTTCTAAGAGTTGCAAAGTGCGCATAATATTTGCGTTCTTTTGACCAATTGCTACATAGATAGAATATACGGGTCTGAAATCTTTATCTTGAGATTCTAAGCCTCTTCTGTTCATCTCTGCTTGATTGATAATAGTGTCGAGAGCAATAGAAGTTTTGCCAGTAGAACGGTCGCCAATAATGAGCTCGCGCTGACCTCTACCGATTGGAATCATAGAGTCGACAGCCAAGATACCTGTTTGCAAAGGCTGGCTAACACTTTGTCTGGGGATAATTCCAGGAGCAATTTTTTCTACAGGATAGTATTCGTCGCTCTTAATTTCGCCTTTGCCGTCGAGAGGATTTCCGAGAACATCAATAGTTCTGCCCAAAAGATTTTTGCCGACAGGAACGCTCAAAAGTTTACCAGTAGTCTTAGCTTTGAATCCTTCTTTGATGCCGCTTGCATCGCCCAATATAACACAGCCGACTTCATCTTGGAGCAAATTCAACGCCATAGCATAAACGCCATTTTCAAATTCAATCATTTCATTGTACATAACTTTGCTAAGACCACTTAGCCTTGCAACGCCGTCGGCAACGCTGATGACAGTGCCTATGCAATCTTGACGACTTGAACTTTTAATTTGTTCTATTTGTTTTTCTATTTCGTTGATAATTTCACTCATTTGTTTATTCGGCTAAATTTTTGCAGAAGGGAATTTTCCCAAATCAAATCGCCAGCTCTGAAGCGAACGCCAGCGATGAGTTCTTTATTTTCTTTCTCTGAAAAATTAAATTTTTTTTGAGTATTTTCGGAGATGAATTTTTTGATATCAGAAAGGCTTTGCTCAGAAAGCTTGCCAGAGAACTCAATGTCAGAGCTAGTTTGAAAGCTTATATTTTGAGCAAGATGTTTAAATTCACGCAAGATAGGAATGCTTTTTGCAGGAGCAAAGTTTTTGTCAACATAAGCAAGAATCTCGTTTACGCGAATAGCGTCTAGCATACCATCTTTGTCGATAGCAAACTTGATTAAAAATCTTGCTTGTTGCTTTGCGTTCATTTGTTTGAATTCAATTCTTTAACAGAATTCTCAGCGATTTTTGATTTTTGTTCTTCAGTCAAAATATCGCCAACAGCCTTAATTGCTGCCTTGACAACTAAATCACTGAGCTCGCTTTTAAGTTCTGTACGTAACTGCTTTTGTTCGGAATCTATTTGCGCTTTTGCTTTTTCCAAGAATATTGCTGTTTTTTCAGAAGCCTCTTTTGTTGCTTTTTCCAAGATTGATTTAGATTGCTCTTTAGCATTTTCAATCATCTTAGAAGACTCTAAGGCAGCTTCTTTAATTTTTGCATCAAAGCTGTCTTGAGCCTTTGCTAATTGAGCCTTTGCATCGTCTGCATCTTTGAGCCCTTTTTCGATAATGCTTATGCGCTCAGAAGATTTTGCAATCACTGGTTTGAACACAAAGTAATAGAGCAAAGCTGCCACGATAAAGAAGGTCAATGCATTACCTAAGAGCAGACTCCAGTTTATGCCGAACTCGTCAAAGATACTGACGGGCGCGGAGGAAGAAGCTAAGACTAAAGATAGCATAAAAATTTAATTTATTATCTTGCGAGATAAATAACGTAGAAAGCAATAGCTTCGGCGAGAGCCATACCCAAGATAGATTGCACCATAATTTTTGTGGATGCACCAGGGTTTCTGCCAACAGCGCTAACTGCGCACATACCTACAGCACCTACGCCCAAAGCTGCGCCAAGACAGCCCAACGCTATGTGCAAATTACCTGTGATTCCTGCAGTAGCTTCTGCTAATATTGATAGTGTATTCATTGATATCCTTTTTTGTGTAGAATTAAATTTAGTGAGAAGAGCTTTCTTCGTGATTGGTTATAAGACCTATGTAAATTGCTGACAGTAGAGTAAAGACAAAAGCTTGAACAATACCTATCAATAATTCCAGGAAGTAGAAGGGTACAGATATTACAGGGAAAGACATATTCGCCAGTAATACTTCGCCACCGAAATTGTTTCCGTATAGACGGAAGGAAAGAGATACAACTCTCATCAGGGCAGAAATAAGTTCAATAAATCCGACCATAAAGAAGATGAAAAATAAGAAAAGATAAATTGGGAAAGCTAATTCTTTTTTGTCGGCTTTGTTGCCGAACCAATCGTGATAAAGAGCTCTTGGACCTGCGTATTTCATTACAAAATAAAACCAAGAAATAAAAGAGATAAGTGCTAGTGCTAAAGTAGAATTTAAATCTGAATTTGCTGGTCTAAAAAAGTGTGTGAATTTTTGCGCCTTAATAGTTTCACCAGTTTCTACTATGTGGTAGCCTAAAGATTTGTATTGGTCTACTTGGTCTGTTGCGATTGCCAGAGTCTCCACATTATAAAACGCATTTCCGAAAGTTAGCAGACCACTCCAGTTGTTCACTAATATATATACAAAGAAGCTCAAAAGCAGTGGAAATGCGCCTTTGAAAGCGTTCTTACCCATAATAGGTTCTAGGATTCCTTTCAAAGAATCGATAATACTTTCGACAACTAATTGACCTTTTGATGGCACAACTTTTGCTCCGCCTTTAATCAAAAATCTGAACAAAACAACAATGACAACTGCAAAGAAAATTGTAGTCAACATAGAGTTTGTGATTTGTACGCCGAAGAGATTTATAATTTCGCCCTTAAGACTTTCTGACGCGCATAAAAAATTAGGCATAGCTATACATATAAAGAGGAGAATTAAAAACTTTATGTGTCGAGTCATTTTATTGGTGATAAGGGACTATGCGATTTAAAGAAACAAGCCAGTGTCTGAATTGGTGTTCTTTTGTCAAATATAAAAGCTAAAAAATTATTTAATTGACAGTATTTTTTTGCCAAGTAGAAAAAGGTTATCAAGAAATCCACATTTTAACCGAGAAGGAACATTATATGATGCATAAAAAACTAGGAAAATTCGCACTCGCAGCATTGTGCTTGAGTCTGACCGCTTGTATTTGCGAGTCGGAAAAATGCTCAAAGCCTGTTACAGACTCAAATTCTACAAGGTATCCTGCTGAAAAATTAGCTAAAGATGCTAAACGTATTTCAGAAACAAAAATCGATGCTACTCTTTTCAAAAATCCACCAATAGAGTTTAAGGCTGTGCCTTTCTGGAGTTGGAATGAAGAGATGACTCCTGAGGAAGTCACACGTCAGGTTTCATTGATTAAAGAAGGTGGCTGGGGTGGCGCATTTGTTCATAGCAGAGTGGGGCTTATCACTGAGTATATGAGTGAAGACTGGTTTAAGGCAGTAGATGCTACTTTGGAAGCTTGCGAAAAAGAAGGTATGCTTGTTTGGCTTTATGACGAAGACAAATGGCCAAGTGGTTTCAGCGGTGGAACTGTTCCATTGGCAAGTCCTGAGTTCAGACAAAAAGCTCTTATTGCAAGGCCAGTAGGTGCAAGTGTTCCAGAAAACGTAGTCAAGGTTGGCGAGCCTAAAGATGGTTTGCAAGTTTACATCTATGTAGAGCCTCTTGGCGACCCTTGGTTTAACGGCACGTCTTATGTTGATATGCTAGACAACGCTACTACAGATAAATTTTTGAAAGATGCCTACGAATCATATTATGAAAGATATTCAGATAAGTACGGTACACTTATTGCGGCAGAATTTACTGATGAACCTACAATGCATCATCGTTCAGCTACATCGTCATATTCGGGCGCAGTAGTTTTCTCAACAAACCTACTTGAAGAATTTAAAAAGATGCACGACTACGATCCAGTAGACCACTTGCATAAGCTCTTTGTGGATTGCGAGGGCGCAGAAACATTTCGTCTGCATTACTATCGCACAGCAAATAGAATGTTCGAGCTTAACTACTTTAAAAAACTTGGCGATTATTGCGAAGATAGAGGTATAGTACTCACAGGTCATAACATGGAAGAGCAACCAATTTATGGTCAAGTAATGATGTCTGGCAGATTGATACCATATTATAGATGGTATGGATTTCCAGGAGTGGACCATTTAGGCAGACAAGTTTATGAGCGTATCGGACCAAAACAAGTTCAAAGCGCAGTTAATCAATACGGTAAAGAACGTATGCTTACAGAACTCTATGGTTGTACAGGTGGCACGTTGAGCTTTGAAGATAGACAATGGATTGCTAATCAGCAAATGACATTAGGTGCAAATCTTTTGAATCCACATTTGTCTTTGTATTCAATGACAGGTTGCAGAAAGCGTGACTATCCACAAAACATATATTATCAACAAAGTTGGTGGAGCTTGAATTCGGAGGTTTCTATACCTTTGGCAAGAGCTAGTTATGCATTGGCTCAGGGTAAGTATTATGCTGATACTTTAATGCTTACTCCGATTGAATCCTTGCAAGCAAAGTGGCGTGCTATTACAGAAGATGGCAAGCATCCACGCACAATGTCAAAAGAAGTACACGATTACGCTTTTGAATTGGAAGCTTCTTACTATGATACAACGACTGCTCTCTTGGGTTCACAGCTTACTTTCGACTATGGCGATGAGCAGATTTTAGACGAAGATGGTTCTGTTGAAAACGACACAATTAAAATTGCATTGATGTCATACAAAAGCGTTGTAATTCCTTCAATGGATACAATGCGTCCGTCAACTTTTGAAATGCTAAAGACGTTCAAACAAAACGGCGGACTTATTGTTCGTACAGGTACAGCGCCTTCAAAGCTAGACGGAGTGCCAAGTCAAGAGCTTGTCGACTTTATGAATTCAATTGAAAAAGTTGATTATGCTAATTTGGCTACAAAACTAGAATCAAAACAAAAGAGCGCTGTTAAGATTTTGAATAAAGAATCTGGCGATAAAGATTTATTCTGGAGTCACGTTCGTCAGTTCACAGACGGTAGTCAATTAGTGATGCTAACAAATCTCGGACGCAAAGAAGCATTGAAAGGTCGTGTTGCTTTGCGCGGAGATTTCACCGCCGCTAAAAAGCTCGACCCAAGAACAGGCGATATCACAGATTTCTACGCTGAAAAAGCAGATGGTCAACTCGAAGTAGATGTTAACATTGCAGAAGCTGAGGCTTTGTATCTTTTGTTAGATAAGTCTGCACCAGTAGCAACAAAGCCAGTTGCGCCTGTCGTTGTTGAAGAAAAAGTTTTGAAAAACTTCGATGTAAAAGTTTTGGATGACAATTCTTTGACTTTGGATTTCGCAACTTATTCATTGAATAATGGCGAAGAAAAAGTAGAAGGTGTTTTGCCTGTTTTGGAAATCCAGGAGTATCTGAATTTGAAAAAATACGAAGGTCAACTCACATTAAAATATCCATTTACAGTGAATGCAGAAAAGCCTTTGGACAAAGTTCACTTGGTAGTTGAGTATCCTGAAAGATGTCAAATTTTGGTGAACGATAAAGAAGTTAAATACGAAGGCTTGCCTTTCTGGCGCGACTTTAGATGGCTTCCAATCGATATCACTCATTTGATTCACGATGGCGAAAACACAGTTATTTTGAATTTTGAAAAATTCGAGTATGGCGATTTGGCTGTTGTAAGTCCAAGCTTCAAGCGCTATGGAACAGAAATCGAATCTGTGTACTTGATAGGTAATTTCTTTGTTGATGCGATTGCAACAGGTGAGCATCTCTATCAAAAGAGTCACGGCGACGTTTTGAAGCCACCACACGTAAATACAGTAGTGAAAAAATCTTTGATTTTAAGGGAGACAAAGCCTCTTCTTACAGAAGATGAAAATCCCGATTTAAGTATGCGTGGTTTGCCTTTCTACACAGGCAGAATTGCAATCAATAAAGACATTTCCGACATCACTCTTGCAGAGGGCGAAAAGATGATTATCAAAACAGATAATCTCGATGTACCAATTGCAGAAATCTTTATAGACGGCGTTCGTGCAGGAGTTTTAACGGCTCACCCATTGCAACTAGACATTACTGAATTTGTCAAGAAAGGTGCAAAGAATATTGAGATAGTTCTTTATAGCTCGCTAAGAAACTTGATGGGACCACACCATCACCACGTAGGTGAACTCTTTGGTGTTGGGCCTCATAGCTTTATAGCAGGTGGTATGAAAAACAATGTTGAAGAACGCAAAATTCAGCTCGAAAAATGGTCAAAGGGTGAATTCAAACCAGCAGACTGGCGCGAAGAATATAGCATCGTCTCTCTCGGTCAACTCGGTAACATCACCCTCGTAAAAACAAAATAAAAAAATAAAGAAATTTATTTTAAAAGGCGTATTTTTTTAATAAGTACTTATTAAAAAAATACGCCTTTTGTATATATTTATCTATATTTTAATGCGAAGCTCTTTTTTTGTAGGGCTTACCCCTACAACCCAGCAAAGGCTAGCTCCGTCTTTGCAAACCGAGGCAAGTACGACTTGCAGCGAAGAGGATCATGTGCAAAGAAGACTCATCGCATTGTTTCGCAATTGCTGAATGCGATTTGCTAGAATTAAAAATGAAGAATTATTTACACAATAGTTTTTCTTCCTTTACTTCCAGCGGCAGTCTGACGACAAGTCAAACCCAGCATACCGTATTTCGCCCACACATCAAAGCGTTGTGAAATAAGTCTACGTGCAGATATTCTCTTGTCGTCAGACTGTCGCTGGAAGTAGGGGTATATATCACCTCTACGAATTAATTCTTAAACTAGAATCAAAGGACGTAGTCCGCCTCTTTAGAAACTATAAAAAATGTTCTGGCGGGGATTCAAAAGGGCAAGGAGCCCTTCATGGGTGATATCGTACGCTATGACAAAAATGTAGGGATTTGGGATTTTGTTATGGGTGGGAGAAAATATTGTTGCAATTTTTATGAGGAGCTTTTGCATAAGTGGGAATATAAAAAAATATGAAAAGTAGATTATCAACTTGGGCAAAAAATATATCACCATCGCCTACATTGGCTGTAGATGCGAAGGCTAAGGCGTTGAAAGCAGCAGGCAAGGATGTTTGTGGCTTTGGTACTGGCGAGCCAGACTTTGACACACCTACTTTTATTAAAGATGCGTGTGCTTCTGCTCTTGCTAAAGGATGCACAAAATATTTGCAGTCTTCTGGTTTGCCGGAGTTACGTAGCGCATTGGCTGAATTTTATCAGAATGAAAAAGGACTTAAGAATATCAAGGCTAAGAATATCATCGTTAGCCCTGGAGGCAAATTTTCTTGTTATTTGGCGATAATGGCTGTTTGCAGCGCAGGCGACGAAGTGATTATTCCTACTCCATATTGGGTTAGCTATCCAGAGATGGTAAAACTTTCTGGTGCAACACCTGTTTTTGTTGAAGCAACAGACGCAACAGACTTCAAGGTCACAATAGAAGCTTTGGAAAAAGCAATCACACCAAATACAAAACTTTTGATTATCAACAGTCCATCAAATCCTACAGGTGCTGTGTATTCGAAAGAAGAGTTAGAAAAAATTGCAAAGTTGGCGATTGAAAAAGACTTCTTAATATTGTCTGACGAGATTTATGAGAATCTAACTTACGATAATGCAACAGCAACATCCATCGCAACGTTTTCAGAAGAGGTTCAGTCTCGCACAATCATTGCATCAGGTTTTAGCAAGTCTTATGCAATGACAGGTTGGAGGCTTGGAACTGTTTGCGCGCCTGACGATATTGCAGATGCTATTACAGATTTGCAAAGCCAAACATCGTCAAACGCAACAAGCTTTGCTCAGTACGGAGCTTTGGAAGCGATGAAAAATATTGAAAAGTCAAAAGAAGCAATCGAATTTATGCGTAAGGCTTTTGATGCGCGCAGACTCAAGATGTACGAAGCCTTGAATGCAATCGAGGGTGTGACTTGTGCAAGAGCTCAAGGAGCATTTTATCTTTTCCCGAATATTTCTAGCTTTGGATTAAGCTCAACAGAATTTTGCGAAAGACTCCTAGAAGAAGAGCTTATGGCGATAGTTCCAGGATTCGCATTCGGTGCAGACGACTACGTGCGCTTTAGCTATGCTGTTTCAGACGAAGTGATGAACAAGGGCATAGAGCGTATGGCAAGATTCTGCAAGCGTTTGCGCGAAGGCAAGTAATTTTGAAATGAATGTTTTTGAAATCTTGAAAAAAGGCTTTTTGTCGAAAAGTGTGGAAGACACATATTCTTTTGCAAAAAGCTTTTTGAAGGAGATTCCGAAAGATTCGTTTATATCTCTAAGTGGCGATTTAGGTTCTGGAAAGACTGCCTTTGTTAAAGGGCTTGGAGCTGGCTTGGGAATTAAGGAAGCGATAAAAAGTCCATCATTTAATATTTGCTCTATATACAAAGAGGGGCTTGTTCATATAGACGCTTATAGGCTTGAGTCTTACTTTGATTCTCGCGATTTTTTGATAGATGAGCTAGCTACAAATCCTTCAATAATCTGCGTTGAGTGGCCAGAAAAAATTGCGCACTTTATTCCAGAAGATGCTATCAAATTAAATTTTTCCATAGAGAAAAATTCTGAGCATTTAATTAGGCTTGCGTAGAAAATGGATTTGTAAAAATCAACTTATTGTTGACAAAATCTGCTTTAAACTAAATTTATTAATCCGATATTTATCATTTATGAAAAGCAAAAACGAAGAAAATAAAGACACTTGTAAATGTCATTGTCATCACGAAGAAATCGACAATGAACAAAACGAAACTTGTGATTGTGAAAATAACGGAAAGTGTTCCTGTGAAGATGGAATGTCGGATTTGCTGACCAAGATTGACGAGATTACTTTGGAATCTGCAAAGTACAAAGATTCTTATCTTCGCGCGGTTGCTGAGTTAGATACTTATAAGCGTAGGGTTCAGCGCGAAATTATGGATCTCGCAAAGTTTGCAGTTTTGCCTTTGGTTGAAGATATGCTCCCAGTTTTAGACAATCTTGAATTGGCAATGGCAAACATCAGAGAACATTTAGATTCTCCTGCCTGGGCAGAGGGTATAGAAATGCTTGCTAAGCAAATCAGAAGAGTTTTCACAGATCACGGAATTATAGAAATTGACCCACTTGGCGAAGATTTTGATCCTACATTCCACGAATGTGTGGCTCACGAAAAATTTAAAGATGTGCAAGAAAACAAAATCGCTAAAGTTATGCGTAAGGGATACAAGCTCGATAGCAGACTCATCCGACCCGCATCAGTTGTGGTTTCTAGTGGCATATCAGAGGAGTAGAAAATGAGCGATTATTATGAGCTTTTAGGAGTATCTAAGAGTGCGACTGCGCAAGAAATTAAGAAGGCATATCGCAAGCTTGCTGTGCAGTATCATCCTGATAAAAATCAGGGCAACAAAGAAGCTGAAGAAAAATTTAAGAAAATATCAGAAGCCTATCAGGTTTTGTCTGACGAAGATAAAAAGGCAGCTTACGACAGAATGGGGCATGCCGCTTTTACTCAAGGCGCGTACGCAGGAGCCTCTGGCGGTGGCGGCGGTGGTGGGTATTATCAAGACCCATTTGATGTTTTCCGTGAAGCTTTTGGTGGCGCAGGTGGCGGAATTTTTGAACAATTTTTCGGTGGCGGCGGTTCGTCTCACGCTTACGATAGAGGACCCCAAAGCGGTGAAGATTTAAGATTCAATCTTGAAATCACTCTTGAAGATGCGGCAAGAGGAGTCGAAAAAAACGTCAAGTATAACAGAATGGCACATTGCGAAAAATGCAATGGCTCAGGCGCAGAAAAGGGTTCGTCGAAAAAGACTTGTCCAGTGTGTAAGGGAAGAGGAACAGTCTCTGGTTCGAACGGATTCATTCGCTTTAGTCAGCCTTGCGGAAAGTGCGGTGGTCAAGGTTCTATCATTGAAAATCCTTGCAAAGAATGCTCTGGAACTGGGCTTACTCGTGTGCGCGTTGAAGAGAAAATCAAGATTCCCGCAGGCGCAGACACAGGAACTAGGCTTCGCAAAGTTGGTGGCGGAAACGCAGGCGCAGAGGGCGGAGATTATGGCGATTTATATGTAGTTGTCTGCGTTTCTAAACACGAATTTTTCGAAAGGCAGGGCAAAGATTTGTACTGCGAAATTCCAATCAAATTTACCTTAGCAACTCTCGGTGGAAAGATTGAAGTTCGCACTCTCACAGGCAAAGCAATTCTAAACATCCCGGCAGGTACTCAACCTGAAACCGTCTTTAGAATCAAAGGCAAAGGAATGCCTATTCTACACAAATCCGATTCAGGCGACCAATACGTCCGCGTCTCAATCGAAGTCCCCAAAAAACTATCATCAATTCAACGTAAACATCTCGAAGAATTCGCCAAATCCTGCGGCGAATCCGATTCATTATAAAAGAAATTATATTTTAAAAGGCGCATTTTTTTAATAAGCACTTATTAAAAAAATGCGCCTTTTGTATATATTTATTTTCCATTTCATTTAATGCGAAGCTCTCTTTTAGTAGGGCGTTGCCCTACAACCCACAAAAGGCATTCTGCCTTTCGAAACCTGAGCAAAGGCTCCTCGCCTTTGCAAACTCGGCAGGGTATTTTTTATTCACCTGCACCTGAGAGTAGTCATAGTTTACATAGATGTTCACACGCATTAGCTAAAGCTAATTGCTTAATGCAACGCATTTTGTAAGTTAAAGCTAATCGCGAATAGCAATTGCGAAGCAATGCGAAAGTTTTCTATGCAGTACACTCTAATCGCTGCAAGTCGCACTTGCCTCGGTTTGCAAAGTTTTTTTCATTCACAAGCCTTTGCTGGGTTGTAGGGCAAAGCCCTACAAAAAAAAGAGCTTCGCATTAAGAAAAAATATATATACAAGAAGTGCATTCTTTATTAAAATCCGTAAGAGCCTTCGATGAGGATTATGTTAGCTTGGGCGGAGTAGAGGGGGCGGGCCATAATGGAGAGAACACAGCAGATGCGTTCTGGGGAGGAGCATTGGTAGCATTTGTCTGCATTTTTTGCACAAGGGGTTTTGACTCCGAGTCGTTGGGCGTTTTTTGGTGCTGCGATATTTTTTGCTCTTTGGATTGCGCTCTGAGTATCTTCTGCGAGCTTGTTTGTACCGCATATGAAGTAGACTTTTTCAGCTCCACCTTGAATAGAGGATGCAACGCGATTTCCGAATCCGTCAATATTTATGATTTCGCCAGTAGCGCTGAGGGCGTTTGCGCTGAGCATATAAATTTTTGCTCCGCGAGCTTTGTTTGTGTTTTCTAAATCGCCGGAGATATGCGGATAAACTGTATTTTTGTCTGCGAGTGCTTCAGCTATTTGCAGGTCACGAATAGTCATAGATCCGCCCATACCGACGGTCGTGTTGTTTATTTCTTTGCAAAGATGCGCAATAGCTTCTTGCGGAGTTTTAAAGTATTTTGCGTGGAAACCTTTTCTATTAAAGGCGTCTAAAATATTATCAATATTCATAGGGCAAGTGTAGGTATTTCTTAGATTTAATCAAGAATTTAAAAATGATTAAAAAAGATGATTGACCTATGAATATTTATTATATTTTCTTTCCCTCTTTTAAGAAAGAATAGTCTTATGTACAAGAAAACCATATACATACTCACAGCTTTATTTACAGCTTCAATCCTTAACGCGAGCGTTTTCACATTGAAAAATGGAGACAGAGTAACTGGCGACGTTGTCGCTTCTGACGAAACTACAATAACAGTGGTTACTAGTTTCGGACAAATTGTTCTTCCTAAAGACGTGATAGCGCCAGAAGCTCCAGCAAACGATGCTACTCCTGCGGAAACTGCTACTGAACAAACAGTAGAAGCACCTCTCAAAGAGAAAACTTGGCAAGAAGAATACGTTGACGCAGTCAACCCATACTTACTTGGTTGGAAAGCTACAATTCGAGGCGGTATGGATTACAGAAAAACAGTTGCAGAATCAATTACCTATTCATTGTCATTTGAGGCTGCATATTCTTGGGCAGAACTAAATACAATTACATTGAGCGGTTTTTATGATTACACACGCGAAAGCCCCATCGTAGGTCCAGACTATGTTTCTATGGATAGATTTGGTGGCGGTGCGTTGTACAGACGCGATATCAACACAGAAACTGGTTGGTTTATTTTCAACAATTTAAACTATCAACGTGATATGGTTAAGAATATCAAAAACCAAGTAAACGAAATTGTTGGTATTGGTTATACTTTGAAATTCTTAGACGACACTTTGGTAATGAACATTTCAGGTGGTCCTGGTGTTAGATATATTGATGCTGAAGGTTTCAAGCACAAGTGGGTTGTTATGGCAACAGCAGGCGAAGATATCACATGGCGCTTCCACGAATGGATGCGTTTGGAACACAGAATGAATATCGAAGTTAACGCAACACATTTGAGTCAATATACATTTGGATTTATGTTGGGCTTCGTAGTATCTCCAACACCAGTGTTCGATATCGCTGCACGTTATATCTATCAATACGACGGTATCAATGCAGAGGGTTCTTTGCGCGAAGATACAAGATTTATGATTACTATCGAAGTTCCATTCGGCTGGTAATATTCTTAAAAGAAAATCAAAAAAAAAACGCATAGACATTTTGGGTTGTGCGTTTTTTTATTTGGTAGTTAACTTCGCAAAAAATTCTTGAGCAGAAAAATTTTTCTTAACATCTTTGCATTTAATTTTGAAGTAAGAGCCGTCAGAATTTAATACATCTGCAAAAAGATTACTCTTCAAAAGATTTCCCAAAATTTGATTCGTGATGCGCGCTTTGATTTCTTTGTTGCGAATAGGGAAGATGATTTCAACGCGTCTGAAGATATTGCGATTCATTAAGTCTGCACTGCCTGCATATAAAGATGGGTCGCCATCGTTGTGAAAATAATAGATTCTACTATGCTCTAAGTATGTGCCGACTATGCTTATTACTTTAATGTTTTTACTTAGAATTTTGTCTTGAGGAATGAGTCCACAAATTCCGCGTATAATCAAATTTATTTTTACGCCAGCCTGACTTGCAGAATAAAGAGCATCAATGATTTCTTTTTCAATAATGGAGTTAGCTTTGATTATTATTTGAGTTTTTTTGCCTGCTTTAGCATTTTTTGTTTCTTGATTTATTTTTTCTAAAATGATTTTTCCGAGCGAAAAAGGAGAAACTAAAAGTTGATTAAATTCAGGAGTCTTAGTTTTTTTTGTGAGAAAATTAAAGAGAGAATCTATGTCTTCACAAATTTGTTTGTCGCAAGTTAGTAAAGAAATGTCTGTGTATATTTTTGAAGTTTTTGAATTGTAGTTGCCTGTGCCTAAGTGCGCGTAGTGCTTGATTTCACCGCCTTCTTTTCTTGTGATTAGGCAAGTTTTGCAATGAGTTTTTAGTTTGGATATTCCGTGAATTACTTCTACTTTTGCGTCTTTTAATTGACGCGAGTATTCAATATTTTTTTCTTCATCAAAGCGAGCACGTAACTCAATTAACGCAGTTACTTTCTTTCCACATTGCGAAGCTTTTTTTAAAGATTCAATAATCGCAGAGCTAGTGCCTATTCGATATAGAGTTATTTTTATAGATAACACATTGTCATCTTGAGCTGCTTGTTCGATGAATTTTTCAATAGGCTCAAAGCTTTCATATGGGTGATGAAGGAGTTTGTCTTTCATTGCAATTACTTCAAAAATATTTTTACAATTTTCAAATTCTTTAGGGATGAATTTTTTATGCGTAAGAAATTTTAAATCGGGACAATCTATCTTTTGATATGCATCAAAAAGCGAAGTCATATTCAGGGGCGAATTTTGAATTTTAAAAATAAAATCTTCGCGTAAAGCCAAAGCATTTGTAAGTAAAGCAAGCTGGTTGTCTTTTATAGAATCTTCCACCTCAAGACGTACAGCAGCTCCTTGACGTCTTTTATGCAAGCTACTTTCAATGCTATTTAAAAGATTGTCGGCTTCTTCATCTAAATATAATTCGCTGTTTCTTGTGACTCTAAAAATTGATGCGTTTTGAATTTTATATTCTTTGAACAATGTGTGTGCAAAATATTTTATAATCTCTTCAAGAAAGATATATGTGTTTTCTATACGCACAATTTGGTCGAGATTCGCAGGTATAGAAATTATCGCAGATAGAGATGATTGTGTTTTGTCTTTTGCAATTTGTACAAGCAGATAAAGACTTTTATTTTGCAGATGCAAAAATGGATTTTTTTCATCTATCGCAAAAGAAGTCAGATATGGATAGATAGCTTCTTGAAAATATTTCTTGAGATGTTTTTTCTCAGTGTTTGTACAATTTTCGGGCGATTTGAAAAAAATGTTTTTAGAATTTAGTTCAGGTAAAATTTTCTTATGCCAAATAGAAAATTTTTCTTTCAACATTCTACGGCTTGTTTCGCTAATTTTCTTTAACAGTTCGGTAGGGCTTGAATAGTCACTTCGTGAGGCATCTTTTTTGGATTCCATACGTTGCAAAAGTCCTGCAACTCGCACTTCGTAAAACTCATCAAGATTAGAACTCGTGATGGATAAAAATCGCATACGTTCTAATAGAGGAAAAGTTTTTTCTTCGCACAAATTCAAGACACGCGTATTGAATGCAAGCCAACTTAGTTCTCTATTAAAATATTTTTCTTTTGTATGCATTTAGGCGATTTTCTTTTTGCGCCAAATTGAAATTATTTTTTATGCAGGTTTTTTGAAATTTTCATCGCGCAAAATTTTGGTCCGCACATAGAGCAAAAGTCCTCAGAGCCATTGCATTTGCCTCGATATTCTCTTGCCTTCTCAGGGTCTAAAGAAAGATTGAATTGGTCAGCCCATCTGAATTGAACTCTGGCTAAGCTCATTGCGTTGTCTCTATATTGAGCTCCAGGAAAGCCTTTTGCTAAATCAGCTGCATGTGCTGCGAGCTTGTATGTAACAACGCCTTCGCGCACGTCTTGTTTGTTTGGCAAACTCAAGTGTTCTTTTTGTGTTACAAAGCAAAGCATAGATGTTCCATACCAAGCAATCATCGAAGCGCCTATTGCGCTACTGATATGGTCGTAGCCTGCTGCAATGTCAGTTGTTATAGGCCCTAGAGTGTAGAAAGGCGCTTCGTTGCACCAATCAAGTTGGCAATCCATATTGTGTTTAATCATATGCATAGGTACGTGTCCTGGACCTTCGCACATAACTTGAACATCAAAATCCCAAGCGCGTTTGCAAAGTTCTCCTTGAACTTTAAGCTCGCCCAACTGTGCAGAATCATTGGCGTCTGCACAAGCTCCAGGGCGCAATCCATCGCCTATGGAAAAGGACACATCATAAGCTGCCATAATTTCGCAAATTTCATCCCATTTTTCGTAGAGGAAATTTTCTTTGTTATGAGCTTTGCACCAAGACGCCATAATAGAACCTCCGCGCGAAACAATTCCTGCCATTCTAGCTTTTGCTGCTGGAATAAATTCTTTCAAGACACCTGCGTGAATTGTAAAATAGTCGACGCCTTGCTGAGCTTGTTCAATCAACACATCGCGGAAAATTTCCCAAGTCAAATCTTCAGGGACTCCGCCTGCTTTGTCGAGTGCTTGATAGATTGGAACAGTTCCAAGAGGGATAGGGCAGTTGCGAATTATAGATTCGCGCGTTGCATAAATGTCTGCACCTGTCGACAAATCCATAATCGTGTCCGAGCCCCACTTGATAGACCAAAGCATTTTTTCAACTTCTTCATCTATCGAAGAGCCCATCGCACTATTGCCGATATTTGTATTGATTTTTACAAGAAAATTTCTGCCGATAATTGCAGGTTCAATTTCGGGATGATTAATGTTTGCAGGAATTATTGCGTGACCTTTTGCGACTTCTTGCATAACAAATTCAGGAGTGATTTCTCGCATATTTGCACCAAAAGATTCGCCTTTATGTTGGCGGAAAAGTCCGTTGCGAGGCGCATCATCACTTAGTTTAGACTCAAGATTGTTTTGCAATAAAAGATTTTCGCGCAAAGCAACATATTGCATTTCGGGAGTGATGATTCCCTTTTTTGCATAGTGCATTTGTGTTGGTCTTTGAGATGCTTTTGCTCTGCGAATGGGTCTGTTTGCAAAAGGAGTTTTTTCTGATTTTTGCGAGTGTGCGATAACTTCAGTGTCACCTCTTTCATCAATCCATTTTTCGCGAATTCTAGGAAGCCCTTTAGAAGTGTCAAAGTGAAAGGAAGGATCTGTCCACGCACCAGTAGTGTCGTAGATTCGCACAGGAGCATTCTCTGTAGTAGAGCCGTCTTCATTAATGCTCGGATTTAATTTAATTTCAATCAGTCCGACTTTAATGGAATCTTTTTCCAAATAAAATTTTTGCCTTGCAGGGTTATCTAAGAATAATTGCTTTGTGTCCATTTATAATTCTAAGGAAATACTATCTGCTTTTTTTTACAACGATTTTTTGAATTGTAAAAAGAATAAAAATATTCTGATATCTACCTATGGATTTGGAGATATTAAGTAGAATACAGTTTGCAGTAACGGCAGGCTTTCACTTTTTGTTTCCGCCTATTACAATAGGCTTGTCGGTATTTTTGGTTTTGGTCGGAGTCTTTTGGCTAAAGACAAAAGACGAACGTTATGCAAAATGCTTAGGGATTTTTCTAAAATTATTTTCAATGCTTTTCGCTGTTGGAGTGGCGACAGGAATTGTAATGATATTTCAGTTCGGAACAAATTGGAGTATCTATTCTAATTTTGTAGGTGATGTATTCGGCAGTCCGCTTGCAATAGAGGCCGTGATTGCCTTTTTCTTAGAATCAACTTTTCTTGGAATCGCGATTTTCGGTTGGAGAAAAATAGGAGATAAAAAACATTTCTTTGCAATACTAATGGTCTGCTTCGGAGCGCACTTAAGCTCTCTTTGGATTCTTACAGCGAATTCATTTATGCAAACTCCTGCTGGATTTGTCTTGGAAAAAAATGGTGTAGAAATGCCAGAATCTTTTGTCGTGAATTCAGAAGATGCAAAAATTACGAAAGCAAAAATCACAAATTTTTCAGAGATGGTATTTAGTCCATCAACAATTAATAGAGTCACACATACACTGGCAGCATCTTGGTTGTCTGGAGCCTTTTTAGCTTTGGCTTTGTGCGGGTACTATTCTTTGCACAAAAAAGATTTCGCAATTCCTTGTGGGAAAATCGCTCTCGGATTCGCAACTTTTTCTGCACTGCTAATGGTTGTTACAGGCGATAGATCTGCGCGCCAATTAGCAGTAACTCAGCCAGAAAAATTGGCAGCATTTGAAGGTCATTTTCATACAACCAAAGAAGCTCCTCTATATCTGTTTGGCTGGGTTAATGAATCTGAACGCAAAGTTACAGGATTAAAGATTGATGGATTTTATAGTCTCTTTACTTTTGGAAATAACGATGCAAATGTTGTAGGACTTTTGGATTTACCTTCAAAAGATTTTCTTCTAAAAATTCATCCAGATGCGAGCGATGCAGACATCGAAAGCTTGCGTCCAAACTATTGGGCGCCTGTAAATATGTGTTTTCAAAATTTCAGAATAATGGTTTTTTCTGGAGTTTTAATGATATTGATTCTCTTGGTTGGAATAATTTTTTGGATAAAGAAAATTTTATTTAGGACAGATGTAAAAATTTCAAAATATTATAGTATGCTTTTGATTCCCGCATTATTATTGCCTTTGTTGGCGAGTCAAACAGGCTGGATTTGTGCAGAAGTAGGACGTCAACCGTGGATAGTTTGGCATATACTTAAAACAAAAGACGCTGTTTCTTACTCAATTGCACCGAGCGAAGTTTTGATTTCTTTACTTATGTTTGGTGGAATTTTTATATTCATCAGTGTATCTTTTGTGTTTTTATTTTTGAAAAAGACAAGAGATTTTGCTAAATCAAAATAATCATTTTATGGAAATTTTACAAACAACTTGGTTTATACTTTTGATAGTTTTGTTATCGATGTTTTTTATAATGGGCGGCTTTGATTTTGGTGTAGGAATCTTGATGCCTTTTATCAAAAAACAAAGCAGAGATTTTTCTTTGAAGCAAATTTTTCCTTATTGGGATGCAAATCAAGTTTGGTTAATTACAGCAGTTGGAGCCTTATTTGCGGCATTTCCACTGGCATATAGCACAATACTGTCGATGCTTTATCTGCCTGTGATGATTCTTCTTTTATCTTTGGTTTTGCGTGTGATATCAATAGAATTTTGTATTCACGCAGATGGCAGAATCAAAAGTTTATTCATCAATATTTTGTTTTTAACAAGCACTCTTTCTGCTTTCTTGATTGGTGCAATTTTAGCATCAATATTCACAGGAAGCTTGTTGATAGAAAATATAAATTTTTTAAATCTTATAAATATTAGCGCAGGAATTTTGACCCTATGCTTTTTTGCAAATCAGGGCGCAGGGTTTTTGTATTTGAGAAGAGATAACTTTTTTGACTACGCATATAATTGTAGAAGAATTTGTGTGTTTGCTTGCTATTGCTTTGTCGCAATTCTTTTGTTTTGCAGATTCAGAGGTGTAGGATTCTTGCCATTTGTTTTGCTTTTAGCACCTGCATTTTTTTTAAGCTTTTCAACAAGAATTTTAAGACGCGAATTTAAAACAATATCATTTATTCTCAGCTCAGTGTTTGTTCTTTTAATGATGTTTTCTTTAGCATATATCTCCTATCCTTACATCGTTTTTCCAGCAGACGCAACGACAAGAATCTCAGTAGCAGATTCATCATCACAAACTACTCTTTTTATTATGCTAATAGTCGCACTTGTGGGCGTTCCTTTAGCTTTGGCATACACTGCGTATGCTCATTTTATATTGAGAAAAACACACTAAATATGCGTAAAATTTTATTATCAGAAAAAGTAATCCAAGAAAGAATTCAGCACTTAGCTTCTGAAATAAATGAGCATTTGGTGTCAAAGAAAATCAAGAATCTAACATTGATATGGATTGCAGATGGCGCTGCTTTTTTTGCTGAAGATTTAGCAAAATATCTGAATATAAATCTTGAAGTTTTTTCTATCAAAATTTCTAGTTATGGAAACGAGAAAAAATCTTACCGCGAGCCTCTATTGATAGGTTCTTTGCCAGATGTGAAAGGCAAAGACCTTTTGCTTCTCGATGATATTTTAGATACAGGCAATACATTATTCTTTGCAAAAAATCTTCTGAAAGAAAATAAAGCAAAAGAAATTTTCACTTGTGTTTTGTTAGATAAAAAAATCAAGAATGAAAAGAAAATGAATTCTGATTTTGTTGGTTTTGAAATTGAAAATGTTTTTGTTTACGGCTACGGACTTGACTTGGAAGATAAATTGCGTGAGTTGCGTGATGTGTATTTTGAATAATTTTCAATTCAATTAAAGATTCGCAGTAACTTCGTACTTTGAAGATTCAACAATTTTACATAGCTTAACTTTGGCAAGATAGTTTTCTAAATTAGGACTTTGATATTTTTCTGTAATTTGAAAGTACTTGTTGTTGTAAGGTAGCTGTTTAATAGTAGGAAACTTGTTTTTAAATTTTAAAAACAAATAAATATTTTGGTAAGAAAAGATTCACTGGGTTCCTTGAAAAGAAATCTGAAGAGCCCGGTAAAAGAAAAGAATAAAAGAGAATAATTTTTCTTGCAAAGCCTGAGAAAATAATCAGATTAGACCATACATGTGAAAGAATCTGCGAAGATGCTTTCAACAGAAGGAGAGGTGGCAGAGTGGCCGATTGCGCTGGTTTGCTAAACCGGTGTAGGGATTTAAACCCCTACCGTGAGTTCGAATCTCATCCTCTCCGAGATTTTT
>JGI994J12354_10000711_pt1 | contig 33331 bp, 32 predicted proteins | sample IntmicLarv3ML3BL_FD_12354 | JGI IMG/M metagenome (IMG submission 12354) | reverse complement strand
AAAGGAGTTATCACTGACAAAACAACAGGTATGGAAGCCCGCATGATGGGAGAAGTTGCCAGAGCCGCAGCAGGTGTCGACATTAAAGAAATCAACAAGATTTTGGACAAACTCGTCGGCAGCTATGAAAAGAACTATGGCACCGCTCCGGCAGGCAAGACCTTCCAGGAATGTTATGACGTCAAGACCGTCACGCCCACAGACGAACACGTAAAAGTCTACGAAGGCGCCAGAAAGAAACTCGAAAGTTTCGGACTTGTATTCAAATAATGCTGTCTGCTTATTTCCAAAATAAGCTTTCGGCATTTACATATCAGCCGTAGGTGAAATACCTGACATAAAACAGATTAGCAAACTTGTATCCGGAAAGATTTGGAATTTATTCCTTTTTCCGGATACTTAAAAACGATTTAATTGTTGGGATATTTTTTTTACGGTTTTGTGTAATCTTTGTAAAATTTAAACAATTTGTAAATTCGTGTGCGAATCTATTTATCGTGTTCGGCTGACGTTTCTTGCGGAGCCCGGAACTACTTTCGTATAGGAAATATCGATTAAATCGGGGGTTTTGTTGCCAATATAATCGAACAGTTGTGTGTATCAAATTGAATTCAAGGGTAATTTGTGTGGTTTTAATCAAAAATTCAGTTTAAGAAAAATCGGAAAAAAATCCATCTGAAATCTTGAATCGGCTTTCTCGGGAATGTTTTTGCAGTTCATTTCCTCCTTTTCGGCGTCGTTTCATGGTTTTTTGCACATGCATGTTTGGGTATGTGTTGTGGTTTCTTCGGTTTTTTTCAATTTTTGATCAAATCGGTTGGATTTTTTTGTCCCTTTTTGTATTGGTACGCTTTTTCTGGTTTTGTTGCAATTCCCTTATTTTGAAAATGAGGTGAGTAAATGGATACAGGAAGTATCATTAATTTATCAATTTACCTTTTGGCGTTCGCCATTATCGGATACATGTTATTCGACGCGTACAGAGTTTCGAAGCGTAAAAAATCAGGAGAGTGAAATCCATGGAGCTTGAAAAGAAACTTCGTCCATACCACGTATGGGCTCTCGGTGTCGGTATTGTGTTGGTCGGCGAATATATGGGCTGGAACTTTACAGTCGCCAAAGGCGGTATTATCGGTGCGCTTTTTGCCATGATTGTGGCCGGTTTGATGTATATCATCATTTCGATTTGCGCCAGTGAACTCGGCTCGTCAACGAAATTGGCCGGCGGTCCTTATGATTGGGTTCGACTCTTTGTCGGTCCGGGGGCTGCGGCAATTGTGGGATTGGCTGTTTATATGGAATATATTGCATTGTCAGCCGGTGACGCAATTGTTATCGGTCAGCTGCTCAGTGCGTATGTTGACTGGATTGATGTCAGAGCCGTTGCAATGTTAATTTTGGCTGTTTTGACTTTGATTAACTATCGTGGTGCTGTGACTGCTTTAACCTTGAATTTCTTCTTGACATTCGTTGCAGCCATCGCAGTTGTTCTTTTCTTCCTGTCGTCGGCCACAGGCCTTGGCGGGTTTGAATTCCATTACGAAAATATGTTCCAAGGCGCTATGCCTTACGGACTGGTCGGTGTTTTTGCCGCATTACAGTTTGGTCCCTGGTTCTATTTAGGAATTGAAGGGGCGGCAATGTGCGCTGAAGAATGTAAAAGACCTACCCGTGCTGTTCCTCTCGGTCAGCAGGCCGGTATGATTACCCTTTTGTTGATGGCCGGAATGACCCTGTTCGTTTGTGCAGGTTTAATCGGTGTCGAAGAATTGGGAAGCTCGGTTTACCCGCTCTTTGAAGCGGCTCAAAACAGCGGCGTCGGAATCTTAATTTTGTTCCTCGCGATCGGTACTCTGTTTACCTGTTTGGCCAGTTCAAACGGCTGTATCAACGACTCGTCCCGGTCATGGCTTGCTTTGGCGCGTGATGACTTTATCACCGACTGGTTCGCAGACGTTCACCCGAAATACAAGAGCCCGTACAAGGCCGTCATCTTCACAATTCCTGTGTCGGCCGGCTTTGCTTTCAGCGGTTTCCTGGATCAGGTGATTACGTTCTCCATCATGTCCGGATTGGTTTGTTATGTCTTGATTCCGTTCGCATTGATTCGGTTCAGAAAGATGTATCCGACAACCAACTCTAAGATTCGTCCGTACTTCGGTCCGCTCCAGCCTTACATCTCCATGATTGCAATCGGTATTGCAATTTTGATCATGTCCACTTTCTTCTGGGCTTATCAGCTCAATTTGTTCTTTGCTTTGATTTTCTATATTGTTGCCTACTTCTACTTCACATGGCGCTACAAGAAGACAAAGGTTCAGAGAAACAAAGAATTCAGTTGGCAGGAAAAGCTCGGATGGCCTGACCCCGAAGTTGCTCACGGTCAGAAGAAAAGCGGAAACGGTATGAATGCAGGAGGCAACAAATAATGGTAGATGAAGCAAAATACAAAAAATGGTTCATTTTGGATTCACTTCTGATTGTTTTCATGTGGCTGTTCCTAGTCCTCTCGGAAACATATGTCGTTTACTCCATCCTGAACGCAGCCATTTCCCGCGGTCTGGAAATTCCGACATTTTTGCTCGGTTTGTTCATATTGGTTTTGGCATCGATGTTCATCGTCAACGGATTGGGCTGCCTGAATGTTTGGAAGTCCATTAAAGAACACATGTACGAATTCACATACTATGACTGAGGTGAAAAAAATGGCAGAAGAGAAACTTTCAGACAAGCAAGGCATGGCAATGAAGATTTTTGATATCGTCTTCATTTTCGCTTTAGCATTTGCCTGTGTCGTCATTCCCGTTTTCCTCAAAGGCGCAACCATCGTCGGTGAGGGCGGTTCCGGTGACATGAGCGATTTAATCGTTTGGGACGCAACCGGTTATTTCGTCACCCTGCTCATTATCTTAGTCTTTTTCGTTGTGATTCTTTTCCACTCCGTAAAGAACTATGACTATTGAGCTGACAAAATAAATTTTAAAACCTTGGCGGATTCCCGAAATTTCGGGGATTCGTCTTTTTTTTTGGCTTTTGATTTTTTAGGTGTACCGGTTTTTTAGTACCGGTTTTTTAGTACCGGTTTTTTAAATTTTCATTTTTCAAAATTCGCAATCAAATTTTCAAGCTGAATTCTTTCGTTTGACGCCGATGAAAGCATTTTGTCGCATTCGGCAATTTTTATCAAACGGTGCGCTGTTTTTGTCTCGCCGGCAATCGCTTCGTCCGCAATGACGGCGGCTTTCAGACGCTCCAATATTTCATATCCGGCGTATCCTTCGTCAATCAAAAGCGTGTCCAGTTTTTCACGGGCTTCCGTAAAATCTTTCTTTTGAATCGCGCCGAATAAATCGGAAATGCCGGTATTTTCTTCAATTTTCATCTGCATTTGTATCATGCCGACTGTCAGCGGCGTGTTCAGTTCCCGCGCCTCTAAAAGCGCCGTTTGAAGAAGCTCCAAAGACGCAGAAACGTTGCCGCCGGTTTGGTATGCAATTTCCAAAAGCACATCTTCTGAGACGACAAATCCTTCTTTTTGAGCGATTTCACTCAATCGGGCGGCTAACTCTTCGGCGGGAACCGGAGAGAAGAAAAGCGTCACGCCTCTTGAGCGAAGCGGCGGAATTATTTTTGAAACGCTGTTCGATGAAAAAATAAAACGGCAGGTTTTAGAATATTTTTCCATAATGCGGCGAAGTGCCTGCTGCGCTTCCATCGTAAGCGTTTCGGCGGAATCAATGCAAATAATTTTGTAATCGGCATTCATCGGCGCAATTGCGGCATATTCGTTAATGATTTCTTTAAATATCGAAATCACACTTTTTTGAATCTTTTTCGGGTCGTCCGTCCCGAGAATTCTATAAAATCGCGGGTCTCGGACAAGATAATTTTTTCCCTGTTCAAAAAAGTCGGAAGCGTTGAAATAAGTAAAATTCATCTCCGCCTCTTCTCGATAAAGTTTCTCCGCCAGCGCAAGCGCCGTCGTCATCTTTCCGGTGTTTTTCGGGCCGAACAAAATCAAATGCGGCAGCGATCCGGAAGCGGTCAGACTTTTCAGTGTCTCTATCGTTTGCCGATTTCCGAGAATGCCGTCTAAGGTGTCGGGGCGGTATTTGAGTGTCCAAACATCTTTCATTTTGATTCTTCCGGTTTTAACAGATGTTTCATTGAAATTCACAATGAAAAATACATAAAAAGTGACATAAAAAATGACATAAATTAGAACCGACAATGAAATAAAACAATATAAAGCAAACGTTTTTGCCTTTTCATTTTATTTCAATGTCTGTTCTTACTGTTTTCTTATGGTTTATTTTTTAAATTTTTATTTGCTTTTATTCCAAAATTGTTTCATCCTTTATTCCTTTTTTTGTCAGGATATATCTCAAAATTGCGGAATAAGCCGGTCTTGCAATCAAAACGCCGATGAAAACACCCGCAATCGTTGTAATTGCAAATCCTTTCAGCGCGCCGAATCCGAGGAATACAAGCGGCGACATCGCAACAATCGTTGTCGCGGCGGCCCCGAATATAATGGTGAAGGCTTTTGTAATCCGCGCCGAATAAACTTTGTCCGACGGCGTTTTTCCTTCGTGAACCACTTCTTCGGTAATAATCACCAAATGGTCTATTCCCGTGCCGATAACAGCGATAATACCGGCGATCGACGCCAAATCTAAATCCTGCCGAATGATGATTGAAAGTCCTAAAAGCAAAACGACTTCACTAAACGATGTCATAACCATCGGAATTGCAATTTCAGGGCGCTTGTATCTGTTATATACAACCAGCGAAACAATCATCATTGCAATGATTCCGATGATGATTGCGCCTTTCAGGAATCCCTGACCAAGAGTTGCTTCCACCTGTCCCGATCCGATGATTTCAACATTTACCGGCAGAGCGCCTGCACGCAAGTGAATCTGAAGTTCTTTGGCTTCTTCGCGGGAATTAATGCCGGCCTGCCACGAATAAATCGGATAAGTGTTCAACTGCGCGGCAGCACTCGGACTGAGCGGCGCGCTGTAAACGACATTGTCATCCAAAAGCATGATCAAATAATGCGCATTCGGATTGGCAGTTGCGCCGACGCTGACGGCAGTCTGCTGAAGCGCTCTTGCCCCCTCTTCATTTAACGTAAAAGGAACATGATAAACTCCGGTATTCGGGTCCTGTCCGACAACACCGACGCTTTGGATTGAATTTCCGTAAAGAACATGTACTGTCTCATCTCCGGTTGCCTGAAGCCTCATTTCAAATTTTCCGGGCGTTTCGACAAGACTTCGCGCTTCATTTAATTCGATTCCGGCAAAATCAATGTCGATATATTCGTTGCCGACGGCTCGAATCGGCAGGTCTTTCACACCCAATCCGTTGCCGAGTTTGTTGTTCAGCACATCAATCGTCATCTGCATTGTTTCTTTTGTTGTTCCGTTGCGGTAAAGCGGATTTCCGGAGGAATCGGTTAATATGCTGCCTTTTACAACTTTCATATTGGCGCTGAGTTCTTCATAAGTTGTCGCCGCGCGGATTTCATATTCGGTTCCGGCGGATGAGGAGGAAGGCACGACTTCTGCATTGTAACAGTACACGAGATAGGATTGAATGAATCCGATTTTTGATGAGGTTATATTGACTTCGGACGCACCGCCTGTTTGTCTGACTGAAATGTCGCTTGTTCCAAACATATATTCCAATCGCGTTTTATTCACAGAATCGGCTGTTCGGAACATCACATATGCTGTCCCGTTGTCGTAAACGGAGAAACCTGCGATATCAATGCCGCTCGGAAATTCCGTTTTTGTCATTTCCGCCACAATATCTCTCGGCGCGGCATCGACTTGTGCGACCGCACCGTTTAATTTGACCTGAATCCAGGAGCCGCCCTCGATATCTAAACCATAATTGATTCGCGTGTGAAATCCTTCTTCGGCCGAGTACCACGGACCGATAGCGACAACGGAAATAATCAATGCAAGAACCAAAAGAATAATTCTGTAATCGTTGTAGATTGGTTTTTCTTTTTTCTCTTCGATCATGCGCGTTTGCCTCCTTTTTTGCTTTTTGTTTTTGAACCGTTTATGTACATTCGAAGAATTCCGGTATTCAAAAACCAAGTGTTAAAGACATCGGCACTCAAACCGATTAGAACGATTAAAGAAATTTGGGACAATAACGGAATCGGCGGAACGCCGGGGATGATGTAATGAAGGAAAGTGGAAACAAGGAACATTGACAAAAACGCAGCAATGGTGGTGGTGGTCATTAAAAGGCCCGTGCGCATGGCGCCCGAGATTTTGTCATTCAAATTACCGCTGCGTTTCAAGACTTTATTCGTTAAAAGAATATCACTATCGACCGAATAGCCGATAAGCATCATCAAAGCCGCCACGGTTCCGAGCGTTAATTCAATTCCGAAAATTCCCATAAAGGCAACCGGAATGATAATGTCGGATGCCGCCGATAAGATAACGGCAAGAGACGGCACAATTTTCCGAAACATTATGAAAACGACAATTGACATGCCGATAAATGAAAGTATCAGCGCAAACAATGCCGTTTTTTGAAGCTGTTGGCTGTATATCGGCGCCACAACCTTTTCGTCAATGTCTTTGAAATTTGAATTCTTGAAAATCATCGCTTCCAAAGAGGCCAGTTCGTCACTGTCAAGTTGACTGAACTGTAAAATAGCGCGTGTTCCCGATATGCGGATGCTGTTGAGCGGATAATCCGAAAACATATCTTCGAGTTGTTCTTCCGTCAGCGCGGTCGTTACTGTAAATTGTGTTCCGCCAACGAAGTCCATGCCGAGTGGAACCGGGCTTCCTGTCGTGAATGTCATCACAGCGATAATAATAATCGCAACGGCCAAAAACGTCAACGGGATTGCAATTAATTTTTTGTCATTTGTTTTTTGAACAAATGGATGAATGTAGTTGTAAAGTTCAAATTTCATATTTTCCAATCCCATTTGAATTCTGTTTAAAAATAGAATGGTAATACTTTTCAAGTAATTTATATATCTTTGTTTTCTTTTTGTCTTATTATGTCTGAGAGGCTTTCAGTGGATGAGTATTATGTTGAGATTGCGCTGACGGTGGCTAAACGTTCCACATGCGTTCGAAATAAGGTCGGCGCCGTTATTGTTCGCGATAATCACATTTTGACGACCGGATACAATGGCGCGCCGCGCGGGCTTGCGCATTGTTTGGATATCGGTTGTCTTCGAAACGCCCAAAACATCCCGTCGGGAACAATGCATGAAAAATGCCGCGCCGTTCACGCCGAACAGAATGCAATTATTCAGGCGGCGCTTCACGGTATTCAAACCTCCGGTTCCACACTTTACTGCACGCATCAGCCGTGTATTCTTTGTACGAAAATGATTATCAATGCCGGCATTAAAAATATTATCTATTTAAACGCCTATCCCGATCCGGATTCGATGGCTTTCTTTGAAGAAGCAGGCGTAACGGTTAAGCAATATATCCAAAAAACAGATTAAAATCGCTGTTTGGAGAAGTCAGGAGGAATTTTTACGGGTGTTGCGATCGGTGATTTATTGGAGCGGGATACGCTTTCAAAAGGAGAATTAAGCGGGAAAACCATTGCGTTTGACGCTTTTAATGTCATTTATCAATTCATTACAACCGTTCGCGGAAGTGACGGCAAGCCTTTGGCGGATTCAAACGGCAATCCGACATCGCATTTGTCGGGTCTTTTATATCGAACCGCCGGCTTTGTCGAAGACGGCATTAAGCCCGTTTTTGTTTTTGACGGAATCCCGCCCGAATTAAAAGCGGAAACGCTTGAAAAAAGACGTGAAATGCGTGATGAGGCACATGAAAAATGGAAACTTGCTCTTGAACGCGGCGACACGGCGGAAATTTTAAAGTATTCTCAGGCAGCGGTTAGAATCGACCCGCAGATTATTGACGAATCCAAAATGCTTTTGTCCATGCTGGGAATTCCCGTAGTTGTTGCGCCGTCCGAAGGCGAAGCGCAGGCCGTCTATATGGCGGAAAAAGGAGATGTCGATTACGTTTCGTCTCAGGATTACGACGCCTTTATTTTCGGCGCGGGAACCGTTATCCGAAATTTAACGATTTCGGGAAAAAGGAAACTTCCCGGAAAAAGCATTTATGTTGATGTGCCGCCCGAAAAAGTGCTTTTGAAAAACAACTTGGATCGCTTGAGCGTGACACAGGACCAGCTGATTGATATTGCACTTTGTATCGGTACCGACTTCAACAAAGGAATCGATCGAGTCGGCGCTAAAACGGCTTTGAAGCTCGTCACAGAATACGGCAGTTTCGAGGCGGTTTTAAAATCCAAAGGAATGGAAGACCAAATTGAAAGATATGCCGCCGCCAGAGCGTTCTTTAAAAATCCGCCCGTCACATCGGAATACTCTTTGCAGCGCAATCGCCCCGACAAAGAAAAAATGATTGAATTCTTATGCGGCAAACGTGATTTTTCCGAAGCGCGCGTTACATCCGCATGGGAAAAAATAAATGCGTCTTTCGGGAAAAAAGCGCAGCCGACATTGGATCAATGGTTTTAATACGTTTCTTTTATCTCTTTTATTGTCTCTTTTATGTATTATTCGAGGAAAAAAATGTCTAAAATTTTTGAAATTATTGAAAAAGATGCGGCCGGAAGAATCGGCCGTTTAAAAACGCCTCACGGCGTCGTCGAAACACCGACGGTCATGCCTGTGATTAATCCGAATCTCAGAATTATCGAACCGTCGGAAATGCGTGCATTCGGTGCCGAAATTCTCATCACGAATTCTTATATTATTTACAGCAAGCCCGAATTAAAAGAAAAAGCGCTCCAAGACGGGCTTCATCAACTCATCGGCTTTAACGGGCCGATTATGACGGACTCCGGCTCTTTTCAGCTTTCCGTTTACGGCGACGTGAATGTTGAAAATCATGAAATTATTGCGTTTGAACAGGCCATTGGAACCGACATCGGTGTGCCGCTTGACATTCCGACCGGACCGGATGTTCGATATGAGCAGGCGGCTGCCGAGCTGAAAACCACAAATGAACGGCTTGCAGAAGCGCGCCGATTGGTCGAAGAACGCCGTGCGCAGGCGACTGAAAATGCCGCCGCCGGTCTTGAAAAAATTCGCGGCGATGATATGCTTTTAGCGGGACCGATTCAAGGCTCGACCCATTTGGATTTAAGAGCGGAAAGCGCGGCGTTTGTTTCGGCGATGGATTTTGATGTCTGCCCAATCGGTGCGGTTGTTCCGCTTATGGAATCTTATCGTTATGAAGAGTTGGTCAATGTTATCGCCGCCGTTAAGAAGAATTTGGATCCGACCGTTCCGGTTCATCTGTTCGGTGCCGGTCATCCGATGATGTTTGCACTCGCCGTTGCGCTTGGCTGTGACTTATTCGACTCTGCCGCTTACGCGCTTTACGCTAAAGGCGGCCGCTACATTACAGAAAACGGAACGTACCAAGCCGACCGCCTCAGATGTCTGCCCTGCTCCTGTCCTGTCTGTTCCGTCCATACGGCGGAAAGCATTCAAACGGCGGCAAATAAAGAAGAGCTGCTGGCCCGCCACAATCTGTATGTCACATTTCAAGAAATCCGCAGAATTAAGCAGGCGATACATGACGGAAAATTGATGGAACTCGTGGAACTTCGCTGTCATTCGCACCCGCAAATGGTGAGCGCGCTGTCCGCTTTGTATCGGCATTCGGACTGGCTGGAAACCTGCGACCCGGCCGTTAAATCCACTTTCTTTGAATGCAGCGCCGAATCCGGAAAACGCCCCGAAGTTTTCAGATTTTCCAAACGATTGGAACGCTTAACGCTTGTCGGGAACGTTTTGATTCGTCCGCAGAGATATCATAAAAGCGGCTTAAAGGACAGCGATTACGATTCCGTTCTTTATTTCAAACCGCCGTTTGGCGCATACCCGTCGGAGATGGATGAAAACTATCCGTTCAATGCCGAAATTCAAAATACGCCGTCGGTCGATTCTTTGGAAACGGCGCTCTCAAATACGATTAAACTCATCCGCTTAAATCCGGATGCGAAATTTACATTTGTGAAAGGAAAACGGCTGAATGCATTTGATTCCGCCGTCTTTGACGACCTTGAAAAAATATGCGATGTTGTTTCGGAAAATGAGAAAGCCGATTTATGATTTTTCGGTTTTTTTCATTTAACGTTTCCATTCAACTATGAATCATTTTTCTGAAATTTCTTTATTAAACGGTATGAATCAAATAGTTTTAAATGCTTTAAGTTTTTTTTGTTCACGTTAAATAAAACCCAAAAACATATTTTATTTACATTGTCTTACATTTTAAACTTACATTTTAAAAAAAGATTAAAAAACGATTCGGGGTATCTGTTCATTTTCCGGCGGAGCACTTTGCCGATTTTTAAAAAAGTGCCGTTACAGGTGATAATTTGTCAATTACAAGCAAACTGAAAGCTTATTTTATTATGCTTCGGCCGCCGATTATGTTTATGGATGTCACGCTCCCGGCTGCCACAGTTATTCTGGCTTCCTATTTTGCAACGGGCGGCCTCCCCCCTTTTTGGCTTTTCCTTTTGGCCGCACTCGGCGGTTTTGTTGCCATTACCAGCTCTTATGTTTTTAATGACCTGATGGATGTTGATATTGATTCAATTAATTTGCCGTACCGTCCGCTTCCGTCCGGTGAAGTAACATGGCGCGAAGCTTTTATTTATGCAACATCTTTGGCGTTGCTTGCGGTTTTTATTTCTTATTTCTTAAATCCGGAATCCTTTGTCATTTTGTTGGTTGCGCTTGGCGTCATCACGCTTTATTCCGTCATCTTTAAACGAAAAACACCGTTCAGTTTTGTCTTTGTCGGCATTGCTTACGGTTTGGTTCCGGTCGGCATTTGGCTGGCCTTTGATCCGGCCGGCATTTTAACGCCTGCGTTCAGCCCGTTTTTGTTACCGCTTCCGGGATTGCTTTTCGGATTAATGATTTGTATGACGGATTGGGGTTTTACGCTGGCCGGCGTCTGCCGCGATGTTGAAGGCGATCGGGAAAAAGGCGCGCCGACGCTTCCGGTAACTTACGGCATTCCGACCACTTCTAAATTCATTCTCGTTATTTGGATTGCGGGGCTTTTGCTGTCACTCGCGATCGGCTACACGGCAAACCTCGGACCGATTTATTTCATCATTGCGCTGCTTTCCGGTTTTTGGATGATCGGGCGATGCCTCCGTTTTATCAAAAAACCCGAACCCGAACTCGGCGGCAAACTGTTTGTCGAAGGATCCAATTATCGAGGCGTTATGTTTTCGGCAATGATTATTGATGTCGTTTTGCTGATTTTTGTGACGGATTATCCGAGTTTGACAAGCCTGTTCGGCATTTACTAATAGAGTAAAAATCATAAAAATAATTCATAAAATCAAAAACAATTCAAAAAGGCAATAAATATGGCAGAAAAGACGGATATTGCAGTCATCGGCGCCTCTCCGGCCGGATTAATGGCCGCCAGATATGCGGCACTCGGCGGCGCAAAAGTAAAGCTGTTTGAAAAAAAAGAAGTTATCGGCGAAGACACTCATCCGGCCAATTCCGTATTTAAAGGAATGCTGAGCATTACGGGTGAAAAAGCAGACCCTTCTTATGTCGTTCATGACATCAAAGGCATGAAGCTCATCTCTCCCGCCGGTCGCAAAATCAAAATCAAAACGCAAGGGTATGCTATTGACAAATCCAAGTTCGATCAGTTTTATGAACAGAAAGCGATTTCTGCCGGCGCTGAAATTGTCACCGGAACCGAAGTGTCGGCGATTCGCCGAAACGAATCGGGGCTTTCTTTGAAAATCTCTTCCGGCGGAGAAAATAACGAACGCGTCAAAGCTAAAGTTGTTATCGTCGCCGACGGTATTCTTTCTAAAAACGCGCAAATGCTCGGCTTTAACACCATGAAGCATCCCGAAGATATTGCTTGGGGGACGGAATTAACAATTCGGGCTCCCGGAATCGGGGAACCCGAATTTGCCGAATACTTTGTCGGCAGCCACGCTCCCGGCTGGAAATCCAGTTATCTCCCCCGCGGCGGCGACGAGGCGGCCATCGGCGCTTATGTTCGCCATTACGGTCCGGGTGTTTCCGAATTTTTGAATGCCTGGGTTCATCGTTTTAAAGATTTGAAGGGCATTTCCGACGACGAATTTGAAATTATCGATTCCAAAAGTGCCGGTGACCCGATTGTTACGATTCCCGCCCAAATACACGGTCCGAATGTCATGATCGCGGGCGGCGCCGCCGGCCAATCCGGTATCGGCTATGCTATGTATGCCGGCCAGCTTGCCGGTAAAATCGGCGCTCTTGCCATTGCCAAAGGCGATTATTCCGAACGCATGATGTCTCAATACAAATCCGGCTGGAACAAATCTCTGTATGCCGAGCATCTTTTCGGCCGCATCGGATTGGAAACGCTTCGAAAAATGGACGACCCTGAAATTGATGAGCTTTTTGAAGTTTTTGAAGACGAAGACGTTTCATCCCTGATTCACGGAAACACTGTCAATCAGGGTCTTTCTGTTTTGTCTCTGATGCTTCAGAAAAAGCCGTCTTCCATTTTGAAAGCGGGCGCATATCTTCGGAACAGATAATTATCGATGACGGGAAATGGACTTTTTGATGAAATATCCGAAAAAGGCGGTTTTGATGAAATATCCGAAAAAGGCGGTTTTGATGAAATATCCGATTTACAAAAAACCTACTTTTCAGGTGAATATCGAGCCGGAAGACGGGTTGACAAAAATTTCAACCTGCGGCCTTCTGTCTTCCGTATGTGAAAAACTGGTCGTTCCTGAAATGTCTTTTTTTGACCGGCAGAAATATATCGCGGAGCTCAGCGAAAATTCGAACGACCCGACTTTTTCAAGTTATTTCGAAAAATACGGCCGCTCTCTTCTTTATTCTGCCTGGATGCCGCCGATTCCGTCTCCCGCCTTTAAAAGAATGGTTTTCGGACGCATGCTGTCGTCTTTCGGATTTTACCGTCCCGAACAGGTTACCATCTCGATTACGGAAGAATGCCCGAATCGCTGTCTGCATTGCGCGCTTCCGAATAAAAACAATCATTCCAAACTAACGGTTGAGGAAACGAAAAATGCTATCGATCAATCCATTCGCGCCGGCGCGACGAATATTATTTTTGACGGCGGCGAGCCTCTCGGCTATGTCGGTCTGGAAGAATTGATTTCTGCGGTCGATTCAAAAAAAGCAATCGCCTGCATGTTTACCTCCGGTGTCGGGCTGACGACCGAAAAAGCGGCTTCGCTGAAAAAGGCGGGTCTTTATTCCGTCAGCATCAGCATTGATAGTCCTTTTGAAGCGAATCATGATGAGATGCGTGGGGTTTCCGGCGTGTTTTTGCAAGCAACGGAGGGCATTCAAAATGCGCTCCATGCCGGCCTTTTGGTAAATATGTATATTGTTTTGGCGCCGCATAACATTTACGATTTGGATGAAATTTGGGCGCTGGCAAAAAAAACAGGCGTTCACGAACTGTCATTTTATGAAATCGTCCCGACGGGCCGTTGGCTGGACCGCAACAATGATGTTTTAACAAAAGAGCAGCATCTTTTATTTGAAAAATTTGTTGAAAACTGCCATAACGACGCATCCGGTCCTCGAATCTTTTCCGGTCCGCGCGTCATCCGCGAATTCGGCTGTATGGCCGGTCGCTATTGGCTTCACATCACGCCGGAAGGAAATATTCTGCCCTGCTCCTGTGTTCCGATTCCGTATGGAAATGTGAAATCCGGTAAAAATACCGTTCAAAAAGCTTGGAAAAAAATCCGCGCCGACTCGGCTTATCATAATGCTTCCGATTGTTTAATGCGGACTCCGGCATTTCGACAGGAATACGGGAAAAAGTTCCGCTGATATACTTTTTATTTTTGTCGGCAGTCGGTCAGATAAACTAAATAGATGTAATTGACATAACAGTAATCCGGAAGGGAAAATTTATGGAACCGTCTGAATTTTTGGACATTTTGGGCAACGAAAACCGGCGCAAAATCATTGCTTTGCTTGCCGACCGTCCGTATTATGTCAGCGAAATGTCAACACGTCTCAGCGTTGCGCCCAAAGCCGTTATCGGTCATTTATCGCTTCTTGAGCAATCCGGCTTAATCGAAAGCAATACAGATGATCAGCGGCGCAAATATTACAGCATTTCCAAAAGTCTGCGTTTGGAAGTTTCGGTTTCGCCTTATTCTTATTCCGTTCATGTGAATAATATTAAATTGGAAATGCCCGAAGATCCCGTTTATTCACTTTCTCTTTCTTTTGACGCGCCGAGGCCGAAGCGGAAAAATCCTTTCCGAAATATGCCGACGGGACCCATCATCCATTTAGCTTCTTCTTATTCGCCGTATGAATTGCCGGATGAAGAAACAAACGAAGAAACACGGGGCGGCGGATTTACAATTGAAATTGTCGGACCGAATCATCCGTTTTACGACCACGCCGGTCTTCTTAAAGACGGGAAGCAAAAATATTTGAATTTCACCGATGCCGATGATAAAACAAATTTTGATCTCCGAATAAAAGACAATTCCAACGATGCGTTTTCAGAGTCGTCTTTCTCTTCTAATGTTGAAAATCAAAAAGACCCCGATTTTTCAAAAAAAGAATTTGTCCAAAGCCGGCTTCAGAGTCGGGAAGGATATTTTTTATCTCGGATTTTCCAAGTTCGGGATGAATTGGAAAGTTTATGGGACGAGCAGCAGGAATTATCTCGTCTTCAGGAAGATTTGACTGTTCGCCAAAATCGTCTAATGAATTCTTTTGTCCATTATACAACGCAGCTGTCCGGCGATAAAATAGACTTGGATATTTTATTCCGCCTTTTAAAAAGTGATATGAACGCCGCAGAATTGTGTTATGCGACAGGGCATGCCCCGTCTTTGATTCTTCCGAGATTGAAATCTTTTGAAGATAAAAAAATAGTTGAAAAGTATCTCCAAGGCGGAGACTTCATGTGGCGGCTGAAAGACGGCAGTGATCTGTAACGGTGCGGCTTCAGCTCATTAAATCTCTTTTTTCAATCTATCAGAAAAAAACTCACTTATGTTTTTGATTTCTCTGTTTTTTTAAATTTGATTTTTTAAATTTGTTTTTTGATTTTTCTGTTTTTGGAATCATTCGGGTTGGTTTTGAATCATTCTGTCTTTTTTTCTTTCGGAACTGTTGTAAATTTTCTGTCAAAATCCGGGAAATTACCATAATTTGCCATTAATTCATCATATATTTTCTCATGACGGGAACTTATGATTATGATGTGTGCCGGCGGATGTATTTTTTTCAGATTGCTTATCGCCGCTCCGGGCGGTGTTTCCAATTGAACGAGAGACGCGGAACAGCATTCATTTTTCAGCGTTACGCTCATCACATTCATTAAAATTTGATCGGCATATTTTGTGGCGATATTTTTCGGATTTTCACTGAATTGCATATGACCGTATGTTTCTAAATCATGTAATGCGATTTTGACTTTGTCGGGGTCATCTGCCCGAATTAATGCGAATGATTTCATTTTTTCCACCCTGTGTTCTTCTGTTATTGATTAACCACAGCAATTTTCAGACGAGACTTCAAAAAATTATTTTTTGTTCCAATCTATTCATTTTTAAAACAGCTGCTATCTTCCCATCTTGTTTTTATGTTTTTATGTTTTTATTCGTTATTGTTTTTGGCAATTGCCCTTTTCGGCATAACATAACCGAAGGCATTTATCCTCAAATAATTATTTTTCAATAGTAGATTATAGATTATAGTGCAAATTTAAATTTAAAGGTTTTTAAAAAAATTTGCTGAATAAATATCATTCCCAGTTATTTTTAATTCTAAATGATTATTTATGGTAATCATCTGCCTGCTTTTATTATTAGATATGTCATCTTTATAAATTTTACCGTCAAAGATATTTTTTTCTGTTTTATTGTAGTAACAAAAAGTATATTTAACGGGGTTGATTTTTCATTAACTCAATATATATTTAATATCGGGATGTTTGTTATGACTTTAATGCAGGAAAAAGCAGCAAAAGCAAAAGCGGCTTCGATTCTTTTGGCCAATGTTTCAACGGATGCGAAAAATAAAGCGCTTTTGGCTATGGCTCACGCACTTGAAAAAAATAAATCCGTTATTTTCAAAGCCAATCAAAACGATTTGGACGCCGCCGCCGCTGCCGTTTCGGACCGGAAAATGTCGTCGTCACTTTATGACCGCTTAAAGCTCAGCGATGCCAAATTCAAGGATATGGTTTCCGGCATTGAGGATGTTTCAAAATTAGAAGATCTTGTCGGAAAAACGCTTTCAACATTAATTTTAGATGACGGGTTAACGCTTTACCAAATCAGCTGTCCGATTGGCGTCATCGGTGTGATTTTTGAGGCGCGCCCCGATGTTGTTCCTCAAGTCATGTCGCTGTGTCTGAAAAGCGGAAATGCGACGATTTTTAAAGGCGGCAGCGAAGCCATAAATTCCAACCGCGCTTTATTTGATGTTTTAATTGACGCCTTAAAAACCATTCCCGAAATCCCGTCGGATGCTTTCCAATTAATCGAAAGCCGCGAAGACGTTGCGGAAATGCTCAAAGCGGACGAATACATTGATCTTTTGATTCCCCGCGGCTCCAATGATTTTGTCCGATATATTCAGGACAACACCCGTATTTCCGTTCTCGGTCACACAAGCGGTATCTGTCACGCATATGTTGCGGAATCCGCTGACTTGGAAACGGCTTGCGATGTCTGTTTGGATTCCAAAATTCAATATCCTGCCGCCTGTAATTCGATTGAAACGCTGCTTGTTCATGAAAATATTGCCGCGCAATTCCTGCCGAAAATGTTTGAAATTTATGTGAAAAACGGTGTCGAGCTTCGATTAGATGAAGGCTCTTACAAAATTGCGGAAAAAGCAGGCGTCCTTTCTTTGAAGAAAGCGGCGGCCGAAGATTGGGATACCGAATACAATGATTTGATTCTCTCCGTTAAGATTGTCCGTTCCGCAGACGAAGCCGTTCATCATATCAATAAACATGGCTCTCATCATACCGATATCATTTTATCGACCGATCAAAAAGAAATTGACAAATTTGCCGGTCTTGTTGATTCTTCCAGCGTGATGATTAATGCGTCTTCCAGATTTGCCGACGGCTTCCGTTACGGCAAAGGGGCGGAAGTCGGCATCAGTACGAATAAAATCCATTCCCGCGGCCCTGTCGGCATGGAAGGGTTAATGATTTACAAATACATTCTTTCCGGAAACGGACATCAAGTTAAGGATTATGTCGGCGCCGAAGGAAAGTCTTATCTGCATCAGAAAACGTCCGAAAAATATTGCCGACTTCAGTAAAATTCGCAAGATGCGGCACGTCGAATCATGAAATAAAAATGAACCCAAAAATGAATCCAAAAAAGTAATGGTGAATGAATGCAAGATCAAATATCGGTCCGCCGAAAAGAATTGTTTTCCGACCTCTCCCGAGTTGTTATTAAAATCGGAACGACTTCAATTATGGAAGGCGAATCTTCGGTTAATATTTCATTTTTGGACAGCATTGCCGCGCAGACGGCCGAACTTTTACGGCAGGGCAAGGAAGTCATTATTGTGACATCCGGCGCAATCGGCGTCGGCTTAAATCTTCTCGGCATTCCGACCAAGCCGAAAGAAATTCCGATTCGACAGGCAGCAGCCGCAGTCGGTCAGGGTGAGTTGATGCGCTACTGGAGTGAAGCATTCCAAAAATACGGTATCCGCTCGGCTCAAATTCTGCTGTCCTATGATTTTTATTCTGACCGCGTTAAGTATCTCAATTTGAGAAACAGTATCGGTACACTTCTCAGTTATGGTGTCGTTCCGATTATCAATGAAAACGACAGCACTTGTACAAATGAAATTGATACGGTTTTTGGCGATAACGATCGTTTATCCGCTATGGTTGCCAGTAAAATTGAAGCGGACTTGCTTATCATTTTGTCAGATATCGACGGACTTTATGATAAAAATCCGAAACTGCATTCCGACGCCCGATTAATTCCGTTTGTCGAAGAGATCACGCCTGAAATCGAGGCGTACGGCGGCGACCCGACGAGTACGAAAGGCGTCGGCGGTATGCGTACCAAGCTGATCGCCGGTAAAATTGCGGAGCGTTCCGGCTGTCATATGATTATTGCCGACAGCCACATTGAAAATGTTATTATAAAGCTGACGGCGGGCGATAATATCGGTACGCTGTTTTATGCCAACGGCGAACATACGGCCGATAATAAAAAACGCTGGATTCTGCTGGCCAAATCTTTGGGAACGATTACGGTTGACCGCGGCGCTATGAATGCGCTTGTACAAACAAGCGGTTTGCTCCCGAAAGGAATTACGGGCGTTTCCGGTAGTTTTGAACGCGGCGACATTGTTTCGATTGAATGCGGCGGCGCCGTCTTTGCAAAAGGAATCACGGATTACGATTCTGAGGATGTTCAAAAAATAAAAGGCATCCATACGGATGAGCTTGAAAAAGTTCTCGGGCACAAGGATTACGATAATGTTATCCGAAAGGAGAATTTGGCTCTGCTGGATTAAATTCCTGCGTTTTCCAATCCTCCCGTTTCCATATTTTTTTATTTTTTATTTTTCATTTTTAAAAATTATTTCAAAAAAATTATCTAAAGAATCATTAAGAGAATCATTATGAAATTAAACGAACAAAAAATAGGTTTTTTGGGTGCCGGAAAAATGGCATCCGCCATCATTCGCGGACTTTTGAAATATGGCATTTCCGCCGATAATATTTCTGCCGGTGAAAAGTATCCGCCGTCGGCAGATGCCGCTCGTAAAGAATTCGGTATTTATGTCACGGAAGATAACGGCGATGTCGTCAAGCGTTCGGATATTTTAATTATTGCCGTTAAGCCCAAAGACATTGAGGAAGCATTGTCAACGGCAGGCGATACCAAGGACAAACTTTTCATTTCCATTGCCGCAGGCGTTACAATTGACAGCCTGGAAAAAATGGTCGGCAATAAAGCCCGCGTGATTCGGGTTATGCCTAATATTTGTGCCACTGTTCTTCAAAGCGCGACCGGCATCAGCCGCGGAACAAATGCGACAAAAGAAGATGCGGCTTTGGCTATGGAAATCTTTTCCGCAATCGGTATTGCTATGGAAGTGAATGAAAATCTTTTAAATGCGGTGACCGGCCTTTCCGGCAGCGGTCCGGCTTATGTCTTCCCAGTCATTGAAGCACTGGCAGACGGTGGCGTTTATGCGGGACTGGATCGTGCGTCGGCCATGAAGCTTGCGGCCCAAACCGTCATCGGTGCGGCAACTATGGTTCTTGAAACCGGCATGCATCCGGGCGAGTTAAAAGATATGGTCTGTTCTCCGGCGGGAACCACAATCGAAGGCGTTGCCGTTTTGGAGCAACGAGCCGTTCGCGCCGCTTTTATGGATGCCGTTATTGTCAGCGCTCAGAAATCCGAGCAGCTCGGACGGAAAAAAGAATAAAGATCAAACAAACTGAAAAATAAAATCCGAATGGGTTGAACAAAAACAGAATAAAAGATTGAATAAAAAACAGAAATAAAAAACAGAAATAAAATAAGAATTCGACATGAATTCTTATTTCTTTTTTACAAAAGCAATATCTCCGAGCGTTGTGCCGCCGGCTTGACGGTGCTGAAAAGTCTCGCTGCTGTCAAAAGATTCCGTCAGTTTGATGTTTAGTTCTTTTTCAAGCTTTTTCATAACGGATTCTTCCGGATGAATCTCTTTTCGCTCTATTTTTTTAATCAGTGTCGCCTTCTCTTTAATTTTCAGCGCCAAGTCTTCCTGTGACAAGCCTTTTGCTTCTCTCGCTTTTTTGATGACGGCATCATAATCTTCAACAATTTCATTTTCAAGGCCTGCAAAATAGTTTTTGGGTTTTGCTTTCGGCGCGCTGCCGTATGCCGGCGCTCCATATTTCGTCTGAGCGGGCGAGCCGTATGCTTTGCCGGTTTGGGCCGGCGGTCTTTTCTCAATGACGGTTCCAAGTTTCGTACATTCGGAACAGGCTTTAAATTCAGCGCCTTCTACTTTTACAGCCGTTGTCGGAAATTTCGTTTTTTTTCCGCAAATTTCACATTCATAGGTTTCCATAAGATAACTTCCATTTTCGTTATTTTTGGACATTGATTTGAATTAATTATATTTTAACTTCTTTTCGAATCCATTTTAATAATGTTTGAATTCAATTCATACATTTGATTAATAACTTCACCTCTTCAATTGAAGCGGAATCATTTATAGTTTTTCGGTTGAATTTAAACCGATTTTCCCGTTTTCTTTGTTTGTCATTTAATCTTTTTGATAACTTCTAACAAATTCGCAATTTTAGAAAAGTAGTTATATCTCAAATGACAAAAATAAACGCATAGTATCGGTTTAAAAATAAATTTTATAAAAACATTTTCAATCAACCGCACGAAAGGGTACGGTTGTTTGTTGCATTGCAACAAGTTAAGAAGGCGCCAAAAATGGAAAAAATGATGAATACTAAAGATCAACATGTTTATTCGGAAATGAATAAATGCGAATCTTCGACGGCAGATGCATCTTCTTCGGAAATCATCTCCCTCCAAAACGAATTGAAGCGGGCCGAAACACTTTTAAAAAGAACAAAAACAATCTCTGCACAACGCTTTGAAGAGTTAAAAGCTCTCAAATCCTCTTTTTCCGAAGAGAAAAAAAGGCTGTTGGACGAAATCACCCAAACAGAATCTGTTTATGAATCCCTTTCGGCGGATTACAATAAATTGCTCGAAGAAAAAACGGACATTCAAAATGTTTGTGAAAAATTGAAAACAGAATCTGCCTCCGCGACGAAAAGCCTTAACGAAACGCGCGGCGATTTGGTTAAAAGCCGCAAAGAGCTGATGCTTATGCGGGAAGAAGTTCTCATTTCTCAGGGAATCGTTCAGCAATCGGAGTCCCAAAAAAAGGCTCTTGAATATGATAAAATTCATTTTGAAAGAGAAACAAAACGTCTCCGCATTGAACTTGACAGGATGAAAACAACGCCGCTCCTAATTGGTACTGTCATTAAAATGATCGATAGCGACCATGTTGTTATCCGCAGTTCCGCCGGCCCGCAGCTTGTCGTCAGCGCACCGTCCGAATTGACAGCGGTAAACTTGGCTCCCGGTACAAATGTTGCTTTGAATCAGCAAACTTTCTCGATTGCCGAAGTTCTTCCGGTTTTGGAAGAGCCCGAGGTTTCGGCGCTTGAGTTGATTGAATCGACCGATGTGACATATTCTGAAATCGGCGGGCTTTCTGACCAGCTGCGTGAAATTCGAGAAGTTGTCGAGCTGCCGCTCATCAAACCCGAAATATTTGAGCGTATCGGCATTGAGCCGCCGAAAGGCGCGCTTTTGTACGGCCCGCCCGGAACCGGCAAAACTATGATTGCCAAAGCGGTTGCCAACAAAACAAATGCGACGTTCATCCGCGTCGTCGGGTCCGAATTGGTTCAAAAATATATCGGTGACGGCGCGAAAATGGTTCACGAATTATTTGAAATGGCACAAAAGAAAGCGCCTGCAATTATTTTTATTGACGAAGTGGACTCCATCGCCTCTCGCAGAACAGATGATACCACCAGCGCCGACCGCGAAATCCACCGCACGCTAATGCAGCTTTTGGCGGAAATGGACGGCTTCCAACACAGATCCAATGTCAAAATTATTGCGGCTACGAATCGGTTAGATATTTTAGATCCCGCTATCCTTCGACCCGGCCGCTTTGACCGCATGGTTTTTGTCCCGTTGCCGGATGCCGTCGGAAGAGAGTCTATTTTCAAGATTCATTCTGTCAAAATGACGCTTTCCGATAGAATCAACTTTGAAGAACTTGCAAAACTAACAGAAGGCGCAAGCGGTGCGGATATTAAAGCCATTGTGACGGAAGCGGGTATGTTTGCCGTCCGCTCGGAAAAAATGTCCATCGAAAAAATTGATTTTTTGGATGCCATCGATAAAGTTATGGCCGCCAAAAAGAATGAGAATTTAGCCGTTCCCGAAAATATGTTCGGCTGATTCTTTTTTTCTTTTTTTTCTTTCTTATTTTCTTTGTATCATCGGAATAATTAAATATCCCCGAACACTTATTAATTTCATTTATGAGTTTGATTAATATATTTTAATGACATCACTCTCTCATTCAATTTTTAATTCTTTCAGGCTGTTTGCCGTTTTCACACAGGCTTAACAGTCTTGTCGTTTGACAAATTAATCAGAGGTTCACACATGAAATCCATCGTAGAAGAAGCATTAGCCAGAAGCGCCCGCGAAGAACGCGGCGAAGCTCCCCGTTTTTCTCCCACTACTAATCTTCAGGGCGAAGAAGTTGACGAAGAATTACGCGCCTTTTTGGAAGGTTTAAAGACAAATATTAAAGTTATCGGTTGCGGCGGCGGCGGTTCCAACAGCATTCAAAGAATGCTTGAAGAAGGCATCACCGGCGCGGAACTTTATGCTGTTAATACGGATGCTCAGCATCTTTTAAAGATCGGTACCAACAAAAAGATTCTGATCGGTAAGAAAAAGACCCGCGGTCTCGGCGCAGGCAGTCTTCCTCAAGTCGGCGAAGACGCAGCCGTTGAAAATGTCGATGAGATCCGCCGCGCAGTCGATGGCGCAGATATGGTTTTCATTACAACAGGTCTTGGCGGCGGTACAGGTACCGGTTCCGCACCGGTCGTTGCAGAAGCTGCCCGCGCAGCCGGCGCACTTACGATTGCCGTTGTCACACTTCCGTTCGGTGTGGAAGGTATTGTCCGCAGAACAAATGCGGAAGCCGGTCTTGAAAGACTTCGCGATGTCGCTGACACCGTTATCGTTATTCCGAATGACAAATTAATTGAAATGGTTCCGAAACTTCCGTTGCAAGCGGCTTTTAAAGTTTGTGACGAAGTTTTAATGCGCGCCGTCAAAGGCATCACGGAATCCATCACAGAAGACGGTCTTGTGAACGTTGACTTTGCCGATATCCGCACCATTATGCAGAACGGCGGCGTTGCAATGATCGGTCTCGGCGAAGCTTCCGGCGAAAACAAAGCGGTCGAATCCATTCAAAAAGCTCTCAGAAGCCCGCTTTTGGATGTCGATATTTCAGATGCGACATCTGCGCTTGTTAACGTCATCGGCGGTCCGGATATGACCATTGAGGAAGCCCAGAATGTGGTTTCGGAAGTTCACAACCGTATTGACTCCGGCGCCCGTCTCATTTGGGGTGCCCGCATTGACCCGAAACTTGAGAACAAGATCCGCACAATGATTATTGTGACCGGCGTTAAATCCTCTCAGATTTACGGTCAGGGCAGCGGCACATTCATTTCCGCAAAATACGGCATTGATTTTGTTGAGTAATTCTCAACAATCAATCCTTTTTTTTAAAAAATTTAATTTATTTTAAATCCTTTTTTTAAAAATTGATTTATTTTATTTTCATTTCGTATTTTCATTTCGTATTTTCATTTACGTTTTTTCATTTACGTTTTTTCTGATTCTTTCATTTTCTCTACACGGCGGCTGGGTTTCGTTTTGTTAAAAAGGATAAAGTATATTAAGCATGAATGTATTAGACACGATATCTTTTTTGAATTTGTGACTCGGGTATCTGTCAGAGTCGAAAAATGACATGATTTCAATTACAATTCAAAAATTAATATTTATTATTCGGATGTGAAACATTTGGCAGAAAACAGCACGGCAGATAATGTCAAGGACGGTATTTCTAATATCGGTCCGACACTTCGCTCGTATTTTAGAATTCTTAAATTGGCCCGTAAACCGTCCCGCAAGGAATTTATGACGATTGCAAAAGTTGCAGCTGTCGGTATTCTTGCAATCGGTATTTTGGGGTTCATTTTCTACGTTATGATGGACATTGTCCCGCAATACTTTATTCCGATTAGGTCATAAAAATGTCTGAACTTGAAGGCGATGTCGTTAACATTTTTATTGTTAAAACGACGGTGAATCAGGAAAAATCTGTTGCCAAATCAATGGCGTTGGTGGCTAAAAAAGAACACTTGGACGTTCGAGCAGTTTTGGCTCCCGAAGAGCTGAAAGGCTATGTCTTTGTTGAGACGCCCCGCTCGGATATCGTTGACAGTTTGATCCAGGCGGTTCCGCATGCCAAATCTATGCTTAAAAGTCCGTCTTCCATCTCCGAAATTGAGCACTTCTTAAAACCCAAACCGATTTCAACCGGTATTACGGAAGGATCTATTATTGAAATCACATCCGGTCCTTTCAAAGGGGAGAAAGCCAAAGTTAAGCGTATCGGCACAGGTCAGCACGATGAAATTACGGTTGAGCTGTTTGATGCGGTTGTCCCAATCCCGATCACGATTCGGGGAGATACGGTACGTGTCTTGAAAAAGGAAGAAGATTAAGAATGGAAGAAGATTAAGAATGAATGAAACAGTCATTCTTCTTAAAAAAATTTAAAAAAGGAAAATTGTTTTTCCAAAAATCTTAAAAAAACGTATTAAAACTTATTTCATGAGAAAGCTTTAAATCAAAGAATTCGATTTATTAGAATCTCTTTCCGGATAAATTTCTCAAAAATTATCTCAAACTTATTTCGTATAAAACTTATATCCAAACGGTGATTTTAATGGTAAGTACAGTAGACGCATTAGTCCCCGGAGGAAAAGCCACGCCCGGTCCGCCGCTCGGTCCGGCATTGGGTCCTCTCGGTGTTAATATTAAAGAAGTCATTGAACAAATCAATGAAAAAACAAGAGACTTTAACGGCATGCAAGTTCCGGTTAAAGTGATTATCGCTGACAATAAAAGTGTTACAATCGAAGTCGGAACGCCTCCCACGGCATCTCTTTTGATGCAGGAAGCAGGCATCCAGAAAGGATCCGGCAAACCCAACGCTGAAAAAGTCGGAAACATCACCGTCCAGCAGGCCGCAAAAATTGCACGCATGAAGAAAGACGACATTCTCTCTTACGACTTAAAAGCCGCCATTAAAGAAGTCACCGGAACAGGTGTTTCTGCCGGCATTACGGTTGAGGGCATGGATGTTCGCGACTTCCAAAAAGCGATCGATGCCGGTCAGTATGACGACATTCTTAACAAAGAAGAATGGTAATTCATCTTTTTGAATTTTCAATGAATTTTCAATTTTGAATTCCTTCTTTTATCACATTTATAAAAACCGTTTATGACGGTTTTTATTATTTATACATCCTTAAATCCGTAGAAAGCCAAAATGGCTGACGTGAACTCGCGCATCGCTTTTTTCTTTTGATGCCGGTTTTCGGGACTACGGGGAGGCCTTAAAATGGCAGATGTTACTATAGAAGAACTCGTAAAGAAATTACTAGAGGAGTCGCCCGAACGCAAGTTTTCCGAAAGCGTCGACATCGCGATTAACCTTAAAAACATTGATCTGAATCAACCCAAAAACAGGATTGATGAAGAAATCATCCTTCCGAATGGTCTCGGTAAGGAAATGAAAATCGGTGTTTTTGCAAAAGGCGATGTGGCAATTCAGGCAAAGCAAGCAGGGGCAGCATACGTTTTTGACGATGCGGATATCCAGGAAATGAAGGACGACAAGGCAAGGGCAAAAACCGTTGCCGACGAATGTGACTTCTTCATTGCAGAAACGCAATTCATGGCAGCAATCGGTAAATCGCTCGGTACCGTTCTCGGTCCGAGAGGTAAAATGCCCGTTCCGCTTCTTCCGGGAAAAGGAATCGGCGACATGATTCAAGCCAAACAAAGTGCTGTCCGCGTCAGATCGAAAGACAAGATGACATTCCACGTTTCTATCGGCCGCCGCAACATGCCGTCCGATAAACTCGCTCAGAACATTGAAACCGTTATTTCTCGTGTCGAGCGTGCTCTTGTCAAAGGAAAGCAGAATATCCGATCCATTTACATCACGACCACAATGGGCAAGTCCGAGAAGGTGATTCTAAAATGACGACTCGAGGCGCAGAAAAAATCCCTCAGTGGAAAATGGACGAAGTTGTAAGCATTCAGGAGCTTGTCGGTTCTTACAGCATTTTTGGTGTTGTCAGTTTTGAAGGAATTTCCGCCGACCAGATTCAGAAAATGAGACGCAACTTAAGAGATTCGGCTGTTTTGAAAGTCACCCGTAACACTTTGAATGAAAAAGCGCTCAAAGGATGCGACGGCAATGTTTCCGATATGATTCAGTACATCGAAGGACAATCGGCATTGATTTTCACAAACGACAATCCGTTTAAATTATACAAAAAGCTGGAGCAGACGAAAACACCGGCTCCCATCAAAGCAGGCGCAATTGCACCGGCCGACATCACCGTTCAAAAAGGACCGACGAACTATCCGCCCGGACCGTTGCTCAGTGAATTCCAAGGCGCAGGCATTCCGACGGCTGTCGAAGCCGGAAAAATCGCCGTTAAAGAAACAAAAGTCGTGTGTAAAGCCGGCGAAAAAGTTTCTCAAAAACTGGCCGCCGCTTTAAACAAGCTTGAAATTTACCCCCTTGAAGTCGGTTTAAATTTAAGAGCTGTTTACGAATCCGGTACGATTTATCTTCCGGACGTTCTGCATGTCGATGAAACAGAAATGTTTAACAAATTCGTCACAGCAGCCAAGGAAGCATTCAACTTATCTGTGAATGCGGCCATTCCGACCAAAGACAGCATTGAAGCACTTCTCCAAAAGGCTCACTCCGAAGCGATCAACTTAGGTGTTGAAGCGGCAATCTGCGAGCCCGAAGTTATGGACAAGTTGCTCGGCAAAGCAAATATTCAGGCATTGGCTGTCGCAAAGGAAAGCAAATTTGACTTATAATTAAAATCAACAAATTAACTAACTTTAAATTAAGAAAATAAACAATCAGGTGAAATAAAATGCAATACATCTATGCAGCACTTTTAATCTACAAGAGCGGAAAAGACATTACAGAAGACACAGTTAAAGCCGTCCTCACAGCAGCCGGCGCAACCGTTGACGATGCACGTGTGAAAGCACTCATCTCAGCCCTTGAAGGCGTCAACATCGAAGAAGCAATCGCAAAAGCAGCATTCGCAGCACCCGCCGCAGCAGCACCCGCCGCAGCAGCACCCGCCGCAGCAGCAGAAGCAGCACCCGCAGCACCCGAAGAAGAAGACCACTCCGAAGAAGAAGGAATGGCCGGCCTCGGTGCACTCTTCGGTTAATTTCTTTGGAATTTCCGACAAATCTGTCCGCGGAATATTTTTTTCCGCGGACTTTTTTTTGGCTTACAGATTTTCTTGCTTTTTCTTTTTTCTTTTCGTCTTGTTTTCCTTCCTTCTTCATTTTCAGCCGATTCCGGTAAAAAACTATAAGTTCTTTCGATTTCTTTTTTGACCTGTGTCTAAATTCGACCCTTTGTTTTTGGCAAAAAGCATCCGGCAAATGAAACTTTTAAAGCGTCCGGTGATTCTTTCTCATTCCGTTAATTCAAGGTGCAATCTGCGCTGCGTTTTTTGCGATGAGTGGAAAAAAAGTTTGTCTTCCTCTTCCGACCCGTCTTTTGAAGAAATTTGTAAAATTATTGATCTTGCCGTTGATTTCGGAATCGGCTCTTATAATGCATGGTCTACCGAGCCGCTTCTTCGAAAAGACCTGCCGGAAATTATGGCGTATGCCAAGTCCAAAGGCATGAAAACGTTTACCATTACAAACGGCACGCTTCTGAAAAAAAGAATGGCAGAACTGAAAAATGTGGATTATATTTCCGTTTCTGTCGACGGGCCGACGGCGACGCGCGAGATTCGAGGGGCGGATTACGATTCGATTTTAGACGGCATCCGATATGCGTCTGAGAGCGGTTTATTGAATCAGCCGCTTTTAATGAATTGCGTTATCAGCAGCAAGAATTTAGATGAAGTTCTTGATTTGGTTCATTTTGCAAAGGACATCGGCAATGTCAAAGTCGCGGTTGAGCCGATTTATTTGTTCAAACGAATCGACGATACCGATTGGGATGATTTGCTTATCGGAAACGATCAACAGGAGCAATTCGCTTCCTTAATGAATCAGCTCGTCGATTTGAAGAAAGAAGGCTATCCGCTCATCAATTCAAAAACTTATCTCCAACAAATTCGTGACGGAAAAGCCATTCAAAAATGCCGCGTCGACCGAGGAATTTTAGCAATTGATCATCACCATCAGCTTTACAATTGCAGAATTCATAATAAGTCGCTCGGAAATGTTTTAGAAACTTCTGTTTTTGACAGCAATGGGAAAATTGTTCAAAACGGCATTACCGAAGTTTGGAAGAAAACAAAAACGGAACGCAAAAATATGATTCGGAACTGCGATGGCTGCCAATTTTTCGGATACGCAGAGTTGACGCTGATGAATAATTATAATATTGAATCTTTTTACGGGTACGATTGGCTTTAATGCTTTTTGTTTTTCTGTTTAATTGACTTATTTCCATTTTTAAAATTACTTATTTTCCATTTTTTTATTCTTTTGTCCAAACTCTAATTTTCTTGTTTTCAAATCAACTTTTTTTAATTCGATTTTAAAAATCACAATCGTTTACTCTTTTTTTCAATAAAATTTGTTTAAAATTCAATTTAATTTTTTAAATAAATATATATGAGAATAAAACATTTTGAATTTTACTTCTGCGACCGAAAAGACACTTGTTGTCGGTTTTTCAAATCTTTGAAAGGTTTTCGGTCCGTTGAATTTTTGAATCGGCGCAATAAATGCGGTCGGTTCTAATTTAAAGAGGTTTTAAAAATGTCAATTGTAACAGATGCAAAAAATGGTACTATTACTGAAGAGATGAGAATTGTTGCACAGAAAGAAGACCTTGACCCGGAATTTATCCGCAGGGGAATCGCATCCGGCAGAATTGTTATTCCGCTCAGTCCGTACAGAAATATTAAGTATGCCGGTATCGGTCAGGGCTGCCGTACTAAAATCAACGCATCCATCGGCGCATCTTCAGATATCGTTGACATGCAAATGGAAGTTGACAAAGCCATCGCCGCAGAAAAAGCAGGCGCTGACACCTTAATGGAACTCGGAACAGGCGGCGACTTCTTAGCCATGAGAAAAGCTGTTTGTGACGCCATTTCTCTTCCGGTCGGATCCGTTCCGCTGTACCAGGCCTTTATTCAGGCCGCTGAGAAACACGGTTCCATCGTTCACATGACCGAAGACGAACTTTTCAAGGCAACCGAAGACCAGGCCAAAGCCGGAACCTGTTTCATGGCGATTCACACCGGTATCAACCAAATCACGCTTGACAGATTGAAAAAGCACGGCAGATACGGCGGTCTCTGCTCACGCGGCGGCGCTTTCATGAGTACCTGGATGCTCCATAACGAAAAAGAAAACCCGCTTTACTCACAATTCGATTACCTTTGTGAAATCTTAAAAGAACACGAAGTGACCCTTTCAACCGGCAACGGTATGCGCGCAGGAGCCGTTCACGATGCCACCGACCGCGCACAGGTTCAGGAGTTAATTATCAATTCCGAATGTGCCGAAATCGCGCACGACAAATACGACCTCCAAGTCATCGTCGAAGGTCCCGGACACGTTCCGCTCGACCAAATCAAAACCAATGTTCAGCTGATGAAAGTCATGAGCAACTACAAGCCGTTTTACATGCTCGGCCCGCTCGTTACAGACATTGCGCCCGGCTATGACCACATCACAACAGCAATCGGCGCCGCCGTTTCAGCTTCCTACGGCTGCGACTTCCTCTGCTACGTGACCCCCGCAGAACACTTGGCTCTCCCCAACCTTGAAGACGTTATCACCGGTGTTAAAACCTCCAAAATTGCCGCCCACATCGGCGACATGATTCGTCTCGGCAAGAGAGATGAAGACTTAGCCATGGCTCGCGCCAGAAGAGACCTTGACTGGGAAAAGATGTACAGCATTGCCATTGACGGCGAGCATGCCAGAGCCGTCCGCAACAGCCGCGCTCCCGGAGACGAAGACGCCTGTACCATGTGCGGCGATTTCTGCGCTCTTAAAATCGTTAACCAAAGCTACGATCTCGCAAAATAAATATGATTGAACAGTTTGATTGAACTCAATGAATCTCCAAATCTGTTTGATCAAAAACGTTCCTCATCAAAAATAAAGAGAGACATCGATTTCCCCGAATCCGTCTCTCTATTTTCTTTTTTTTAATTTTATTTGAAAAAGAGCGACAGCTCTTTAAATTAAAAAAAGACCGGCTGCTCTTTAAATTAAAAAAAACGACCGATTTAAAATTGGTCGTAGTCCTTTTCTTGTTCTTTTTCGGCGGAGCGGATTGCTTTTAATGTTTTTCTGTGGAGTACGGCATTGATATCTGCTGCAAATCCAACAGCGGCAAGTAAAATTGAGATGCCTGCAAAGAAAAAGAAAGCATTTCCGAGCATAGAGCTGTGCCATGTGATAAAAGGATGAATGGCAATCATAAGGAGTGCAATTGAAAGTGACAGCAAACTCAGACTGCCAAAGAAAAAGAGCGGGTTGTAATAGCGAGAATATTTGTAAACCGCCTTGATGATTCGATAGCCGTCGCGAATCGGATGAAGTTTTGTTTCTACTTTTTCGGGGCGCGGCAGGTAGGTAATCGGCACTTCGATGAGTCTTTGCTCTTTCATTAAGCATTCCGCTGTCATTTCTGTTTCGATGACAAAACCGTGCTGTTTTAAATCTAATGCCTGAATCGATTCGCGGGTAAATGCGCGGTAGCCCGTCAATATATCTTGCAGATTCGATTTAAAGGCACGGCGGAAGAACCAATTGATCATTTTGTTTCCGACTAAATTCATAGAGGTGAATGCGCCTTTCGTTCGTCCCGCAATTCTGTTTCCGGCAACATGGTCCGCTTTTCCTTCCAAAACCGGATACAAAAGCGTATGAATCTCTTCGGGAAGCTCCGTTCCATCGCCGTCAATCATGACAATGTATTTTTCCGTGATGCTTTCAAAAGCCTGAATCATGGCCTGCCCCTTTCCCTTCCCGCTTTGAACAACAACGCGGGCACCGGCGGCTTTTGATACGTCTCTCGTTTTATCTTTGCTGTTGCCGTCAAAAACTAAAATATTGGTATAACCGATGGCCTTAAAGCCTTCGATGACTTCTTTCACGGCGGCGTCTTCATTTAAAACGGGAATGAAAATACAGACATCGTTTTTATCAAAAATTATGTTTCGGTCTTCCGTCATAAAAATCCCTTTTTTCATAAATGGATATGCGTATACACTTTATCGATACTGAAATGAAAGAAATCACGGTTGAATTATTTCTTTCGAATTCCATTTTTAAAATTAAGTAAATAATAAACAATAATAAGAGACGAATAGCAAACAAAAAATAAATTTAAAAATGAGGAATAAAATGGGATTACAAAAGTCCCATATTATCCAATTGTTCGCGGACGACTTCAACACCGCGCGCGCAGTCGTCGGGTGTTTTGCCGCCGGTGACAACGAGTTTTCCGGAGCTGAAAATCAAAACGACAACTTTCGGGTCGTTGATTCTGTAAACAAGTCCCGGGAATTGTTCGGGTTCGTATTCGATGTTTTCCAAACCGAGACCGATTGCAATTGCATTTAGGTTTAAAACGGCTTTTAAGTCCGCGGACGCCACAATATTCTGGACGGAAATTTCCGGCTTAGCAAGCGTTTTGATGCCGATGCCGTTTAATTTTTTGGCCATGTTACCGATAACGGTGTGAACATCAGCCACATTTTTTGCGCCGGTACAAACCACTTTTCCGGATGTGAAAACCAAAAATGCGGCTTTCGGATCGGAAACTCTGTAAACGAGTCCGGGGAATTTCTGTTTGTTGTATTCGGCCGTTTGGAATTTTTCAACAATAACATTTAAATCAAATTCTTCCGCCAATTTGGTAGAAGCCACAACGTTTTCTATTTTAAGATTTGAATCGCTCATAAGTCTTACCGCTTTTGTAATTTTTTATTTCAATGAATCAATAATATGATTTGAGAATATTTAAAATTCGAATTCTTCATTTTGACATATTCTTCAGAAATAATGAGGATGTTCCTAAATGTTTACTAACTATATAAAGGGTATATATAATATTTATATACGGCTCAAAATTTAGCCCTCGGAAGAACAGCCGCTTCCCTCTATTTTTTTCAAAGTCTCTCTCGCTATCGTTCGATTCCAGGATGCGTTTTTCTTTATCCTGCCATCGGAGCTTCACAAAAACCGACGAGAAGGTAAATTGTTTCTCCGGTCTCTGCTTCTTCTTTTTGAAAAATCAATGTTTTGACATATGTTCTTTTTTTGAACAAATCAAAATAAAGAACAGTCGCATTTTCCGGCTTCGTTTCATTTTCATTTTTCGGCTTCTTTTCGCTTTCATTTATCGGTTTCTTTTCGCTTTCATTTCCGGGGTTCGGTTGATATGCATTTTCCGCTTCTTCTTCTTCCTCGTCGTCAATATCCTGCAATGCCGCTTCCCATTTCTCAATTTCCTCGGGGTCGCTTTCCGTTGCGAAAATCATTGAATTCGCTTGTAATATTTCATATTTTTCATTGACGGTCGGGTTTTTCTCCGTTTCGTCTTCTTCTTCGTCAAATGAAAACCTGAATGTAAAGCCTTCTTTTTCAATTTCGGCTTTTATTTCTTCAATTGTTGAAAACGCTTTTTCAATTTCCATAATAAGACTACGGATTTTCTTCTATATAATCAGGAAAGATGCTGCCGATTTAAAAAATGAAGAAAAAAATGAAGAAAAAAATGAAGAAAAAAGATGAAGAAAAGAGGTGAAGAAAAAATGAAGAAAAGAGTTGAAGAGAAGAAAGGTAAAAGAAAAGAGATGAAAAGACAGATTAAAAATATTAAATTAAAAAAGCGACGAGAGGGGGATTTGAACCCCCGAGTTGCAAAGCAACATAGGATTAGCAATCCTACGCCCTACCGAGCTAGGCTATCTCGTCATTTAGACACGTTTCTTCTAATAGAAAAACGAATATTTAATCATTACCGTCCGTTTGATTTTTTACAATTTTCTTTTGTTTTATCGCCGTTAAAATTGTAAAGGTGAGCACGCATCGGCTCGTTACGTCTCCCAGATGCAGTCTCCGAAATCTCTCCTCCGCCCCGCGACCCCGTAAGCGACTGTTGTCCGCAGTAGGTCTGCTTCCTTCCGGACCTGAACCGGTGCCTACGATTAAGAAAGCCGAACCAAAACTCCTTTTGTCTCGGCAATCACCACATTCCCAACAGGACAAGGTTTCAACGTTAAGATTTCAGACTTGACATAAAGTCAAT
>JGI994J12354_10000710_pt1 | contig 33339 bp, 29 predicted proteins | sample IntmicLarv3ML3BL_FD_12354 | JGI IMG/M metagenome (IMG submission 12354) | reverse complement strand
GCCCTTCCCGCCCGACTTTGCCCAACCCCCGCCACTTTTCCCGTCCGATGCTATGCAACCGCCGCTATCCCCGCCCGATTCCCTTCCTATATATGTAGAAGCGCTTTCCATGCAAATGGAAGCGTCTTCCGGCCAATCCCTCCCTGAGCGTCTCAGTGCCACCCAGCTGGAGCAGTTTGCCCGTTGCGCGTTTGCTCATGCGTTGGCGCACGGCTGCGCGCCCACTGAGGCCCCAACGCCGCGTCCGAAGAGCAACCGCATCGGTGGGTTGCTACACATGGCCATGGCGGATTATATGGCAGGGCTTCCCGCGCGCATCCCCGCCGAGCCCGACCTTGCCGCCCTGGATGCCGCCCTGCAAGGGGCCGTGGAGCGCGAGGGTTCGCCCCTGTACACCCGCCCCGAAGGCCAACACGCCCTGCGCCGAATGTCCCGCGCGCTGAACCTGGCCGCCCACGCCGCCCACGCCCAACTGTTGGCCGGGCAGTTTGAGGCCGCCCTGCGCGAGGAGCCCTTTGGCCATGGCCGCCGCTTGCCCGCCCTACCGCTTCCTGGTCTGGACGTGACGCTTGAAGGCCGCATCGACCGCGTGGATGTGCTGCGCCGGCCCGAGGGCGACGTGCTACGGGTGATTGACTACAAATCCGGCACCGACCCCAAGTTTCACAATCAAGACATCACCGACGGTGTGCAATTGCAGTTGTTTTTATACATGGAAGCCTTGGTGCGCGGCTGGCCCAAAGCCTATGGCCGCACGGCACAACCTGCGGGCGTCTTTTTGTTTCCCCTGCGGCAAACCCTTGCCCCGCCGCCCGCCGATCGCCTTTTGCCCTACCGCCTTCGCGGATTTTTCGCGGGAGATCCCGCCCTCATCGCCGCGCAGGACGCCGCGCTTGGGCCCAAACAATCCTCCACCGTGCTTCCCCTGCGGCTGCTAAAGGACGGCACCCCAAGTTCTGCCACCTTGCTGGCCCCCGAGGACTTTGACGTCCTTTTGCGCCAATGCGTGGCAAAGGCGGCGCAGCTTGGCACGGATATGCTCCAAGGCCGCGCAACCTTTACCGCCGACGACGCGCGCTGCGGACGGTGCTCCATGCGTGCGGCCTGCAACCGAAAGCTGCACGAGGTGATCCGATGAGCCGCACCCCCACCCCCACCCAACAAGCCGCCATCGAGGCCCGCCAGCCCAAGCTTCTGGTTTCGGCAGCGGCGGGCAGCGGCAAAACCTTTGTGCTGGTTTCTCGTATTTTGCGTGAGCTGCTCGAGGGGGAGGTCAACGCCGACGAGCTGTTGGTGGTTACCTTCACCAACGCGGCGGCGGCCGAGATGCGCACCCGCCTGTATGCCGATCTGCGGCAAGCCACGCGCGACGCCGAACCCGCCGAAGCCGAGCGTCTGCGCCACCAATGGCTGCTGCTGCCCATGGCGCAAATCGGCACGGTGCACGCCTTTTGCCAGCGCATCATTCGGCGGTATTTCACCCAAGCCGGGGCCGAACCCGGCCTGCGGGTGGGCGATACCACGCATGTGCACCAGCTGGAAAATGACGCAATGGACGACGCGATGGGTCAGCTTTATAACCAAGATAACCAAGATTTCTTGACCTTTTGCGACGCGTTTTCGGACGGCTGGGACGACCAAGGCCCGCGCGACCAAGCCCTGCGGCTGTACCGTCAGTTGCGCGCGCTGCCCGATTGGCGGCAATGGCTGGAGCACGCCCTTGCTGACCTGGAAGCCACCGCTGAAGATTTTAACGCCAGTCCCTTTGCACCTTTTTTGCAGCATTACGCCACACTTCGGATGCAAAACGCCATCGCGGGCATGGCGCAGGCCATCGACATGGCCGAATGCGCCGGGTTTGATATCGTGGCAGCAAAACTGACCGCTGAGCGCCAAGGTTTGGTGACCGCCCTTGCCGCCCTGCCTCAAGGCGTTGCGGTTTTTTTGGATATGCTGGATGTGTTTAGCACACTGACCTTCCCGCCCAAAACGCCCGACGAAGCCAAAAAGCCCATCCAAGCCGTGCGCATCAAGGTCAAGGGAATTGTCGAAAAGTTGGCGCGAGACCTGCGCTGCGCCGTGTCCGACCGCACCCCCTCCACCCTCGCCGCCATGCGGGGGTTGGGGCAGCTTTTGGCCGCCCATGATGAAGCCTTCAGCGCGGCCAAACGCACTGCCGGGGTGATGGATTTTTCCGACATGGAGCATTTTTGTCTAGCCGCCCTGCGCCATTCCGCCGTGGCCATCGAGTGTCGCGCCCAGTTCAAACGCGTTTTCGTGGATGAATATCAGGACATCAACCCCCTGCAAGAGGCCCTGCTGCAAACCCTAACCGCAGACGGGCACCTCTTTATGGTGGGGGATGTCAAGCAAGCCATTTACCGCTTTCGGCAGGGCGATCCCTCGCTATTTTTGCATAAGCTTGGCACCTTTTCCACCCGCAGGGACGCCGCCCAACGGCGCATTGATCTGGACGCTAATTTCCGCAGCGCCCCCCTTCTGCTGGAAGGCATCAACCATGTTTTTGAAACCATCATGGCGGGCAATGCGCTGGACATCAACTACGACGACGCCCATCGGTTAAAGCCGGGCGTGTCGGTGGAAAACGAGGGCGAAATTGAGCTACTTTGGCTGCTGCCGCCTGAAAAAAAGACCGATCAAACGTCCGCCGACGCACAGCTGGCGCTGTCGAAGCCCTTCGCAGACGAACCGGAAAACACAGCCGACGACGAGGAGGACATCAACCCCCTGTCCCTGGCACGCGAGGCCCAGCAAGCGGCGCGGGTTTTGCAGACGTGGATGCAAAAGCCCCTAACCACGCCCAAAGAGGTTCGGGCCATGCGGTGGAGCGACGCCGCCATTTTGCTGCGCACCGTGCGGGGGCACAGCGGTGTGGCTGCCGTGTATGCTGGGGCGCTGGCCGCGGCAGGCGTACCCTGCCACATCGACGCGGGCGAGGGGCTGTTGGCCGCGCCGGAAAACGCCCTGCTAATTTCTGTCTGTAAGATTACGGACAACACCGCCGACGAGCTGTCGCTCTTGGCCGTGCTGCTCTCGCCGATGTTTGAATTTACGCTGGACGAGTTGATCCAAGCCCGCATGAAGAGCGCCAGCGTCACCTTGCGCGGCGCGCTATTGGAAGCAAGCCGCGCGCCAGGCCTTACCCCCGATACGCTTAGCGCCACGACTGCCCGGGCAGCAAACACCGATACGGACGACCTTGGCTTGCGTCTGCACGCCTTTTTCAACACGCTGACCCAATGGAAAACCTTGGCCACCCTGCTGGATCCCGCTGATTTTCTGTGGGAAATTTTGCGCCAAACCGAATTTTACACCCTGGTGTGCGCTCTGCCGGGTGGAACGACGCGACAAAAAAACCTTCATCTACTATTGGATATGGCCACCCGCTATGCCGGGCTTGGTAACCGGGGGTTGCACGGCTTTTTGCGCTACCTGGAAGCCGCCGGACAGCGGGGCGATGAAACCGCCGCCGCCGAGGCCGTGGACACAGATGCCGTGCGCATTCTGTCCGTGCACAAATCCAAGGGGCTGGAGTTCCCCTGTGTTATCATCGGCAATGCCGCGCGACAGTTTATCAGCAAAAACGTTCCCGCCATTCTGTGGGACGCTCATATGGGGCTGGCCTCGGTGTATCGCGACCCCGATGCGGGGGAAAAAGATGCCACCCCCGCCCATCGCACCCTGGCCTGGCACAATGAAGCCCAAGAACGCGCCGAGGCCGCGCGGCTGCTCTATGTGGCCATGACCCGCGCACAATACCGCCTGTGCATCTTGGCCGAAGCGCCGATTTCGCTGGCCGCCTATGGGCTTGTAAACGGCAATGTACCCGCCGGCACCATCACCGCCGCCGACAACTGGCTGCAATGGCTGACGTTGGCCCTGCTGCGCCACCCGGACGGTCACTCGCTGGCCCAAGCCTTGGAAGAAGAGCTGCCCGCCTGCCCGCGCCCTTCCGGCGGCAAGTTTCGTGTACAGGTCTTGCCCGCGCAAGCCGGGCCCCCGCGCGAAAAAGCCCCCGTACGCTTGGCCAATTTACTGATGCGGCAAACCCTGGCGCCAAACAGCCAGTCCGCAAAAGGGAGCCAGCCCTGGGGAAAAGCTTTTCCCCGAGAGGACACCCTGCCCCTTGAGGGCGGCAAGCCCTATTGGTCGGGTGCCATGGTGCCCGCCAAAACCACCGTCACCCGACTGCTTCAAGCTGCAAAATCCAAAATGCCCCCGCCGCAAGCGAGCCACATGCCGCTACCCAACGCCTTTGCCCCGCCGGCTGCCACATCGCCCTCGTGGGACGCTGCTCTCGCGCCGCCGCCAACTGCCCCGTCGGACGCCGCACCAGCTCTTCCGAACGCCGCCCCCATTCCGCAAGCATCCCCCGCTCCGGATGCGCCTCCCCCCACCCTTGCGCTTCCCCAATCCGACAACTACGCGGACGCTGCCCTGCGCGGCACGCTGTATCACCGCGCGTTGGAGCGGCTGGATTTCACCCGCACGTGGGACATGCCGAGCCTTCGGCTTTGGTTGACGGGACTGGCTGATCAAGCCGTTGAGGTGATTTCGGCCGGGCGCTTGCTTTGGTTTTTAAAAACGCCTTTGGCCGCGCAAATGGCCGAGGCCGAGCGCCGCGGGCAGTTGCTGCGCGAACAGCCCTTTACCCTGCTGATGCCCGAACAAACCCCGGACGGCGCGGCGCACGAAACCCTGCTGCAGGGCGTAATCGACGCCGTGGTGTCCACGCCAAACGGCCTGATTTTGGTGGAATACAAGCTCTCGCGGCTGGGCGACGCGGCACTGGTTCGGGCCTATCTGCCTCAGCTGGAACTGTACGCCAAAGCCGCTCGCGCGCTCACCGGCCAGCCCATCGCCGGATGCTATTTGGTCAATTTACTGACCCAGCGCGTCATTTCCGTGCCCATTTAACCCGTCGCTGCCGGGAAAAAACAACCTGATGGCGCGGGCCGAGCGCCTTGTTTTTCCTTTTACTGGTACGCGAGACTGCCACCCGTGTGCGGGTTTTGCCGATACGCGAGACCTCCTCCCCCGCACGCGGGTTTTGTGTAAGTTTGTGAAAGTTGCATGAAAAATCGCCGTTTTGTGTTGCCTTTCCCGATTCGCATCGATATAATAGAAAACAAGACCTGCTCCGACAGGTCGATGCCGATTGCTTTTCCATTCGCCATGCGCCGCGATTTGCGGCCATGCAACATATTTCATCGGTATACCTCAATGCATGAATTTGATTGAACAGGAAGTGATTACCCCATGAGAAAAACCCATCGAATGATCCGACTAATCGCCGCTACCGTTGCCCTTTTGTTTGTGCTTGCGCCAATGATGGCCGCCCAAGCCGCACCTGCGGTCAGCCTAAGCCAAGGGGACGAAAGCTACAACGTCACGCTGCTGCAAGAGCAGCTGGTTAAAAAAGGCTATTTATTCATTCCCTCCACCGGCTACTACGGCGACATGACCAAAGAAGCCGTGCGTAACTTTCAAAAGCAAAACAATCTGGCCACCGACGGCGTTGCCGGGCCGGTAACATTGGAAGCTCTTTTTGGCAAAAAGCAGTTTGATTCCATTTTCAGCAAACCCATGCCTACCCCAAACCTGCCGGCCGGTGTGTCCGTCAACGCCACCGACGCCTATTGGGTCAACGCCCGCAAGGCGTATCCGGGCGCGTTGCTGTTGGGCCAAAGCAGCAAAGAAATCAGCGATCTGCAAACCCGGCTAACCAAGCTGGGTTACTATAAGTACGATGTCACGGGCTATTTCGGCCAGGTTACGCTGCAAGCGGTGCGTACCTTCCAAGCCAACAATGGCAGCACCGTGGATGGCATCGTCGGCCCTGCAACACTTAAAAAGATCAACGCCACCAACGCCATTTGCGCCAACGGCAAAACCCTTTCGGGAACCTCGCCCGCTGGCTCGTCCAGTTCATCCAGCAGCTCGGCCGCCGCCCCGCGTTCGGTTGCCGTCGCAACGGACACTGCCGCCTCGGCTGGCGCAACCTCGGACGCGCAAAAATTTATTAACACTGCCATGCAATACATTGGTAGCTCGTACGTTTACGGCGCCGCCGGCCCGCGCTCCTTCGATTGTTCAGGATTGGTGCAATACTCTTACAAACAAGCTTTTGGCGTCACCATTCCACGTACCTCGGCCCAACAGGGCACCAACGACGCTTGGACAAAAATCACCTCCAAAGACAACCTGCGCGCAGGAGATTTGATTTTCTTCCGCTCCATCAACAGCTCGGGCACGGGCATTAGCCACGTTGGCATTTACGTTGGTAACAACCAGATGCTGCACTCGCCCAGTAGCGGCAAAAAGGTGTGCATTGTTTCACTTTCCACCGCGTATTATAACAGCCGCTTTGTCTGCGGCCGCCGCTTGTTCAACTAAAGAATCGTTTCCAGAGTCCCCTCTCCAAAAGGCCGTCAAGCCACGGGTTTCCGTTGGTTTGACGGCCTTTTGGTTGGGTATGATTGGTATCATCCCTCCCCGTTCATCGTTGTTTGCAGACATTTCTGGCGTACGGTCGTATTGATGCACCAACTAAGCCAAGCGACAATACGAGGGTCTTTTGGCCACAGACCAGGGCGAGGCCCGCTCGAAAGGCTCATTCCGCATGACTTCGCGGCCCGTACCGCGCTCTGTGGCCAAAATCCTCCCCGCCTTGTTCACTTGGCTTAATTGCCGCATCAATAGCTTAAGGTATAACGTGCTTCAGCGAGTTTCACCATAAACAACTTTTCGGCGATAGCCGTACGATTGTGGTTTATGGTATAATATCAGCGTGCAAAATGGCACTTTGTATTTTGAGTTATTATCTTACCCTGCGAATAAGAGGAGTTTCATGAAACGCTTTTCATTTGAGGATCAAGAAAGTCTGCTGCTGATGCTGGCGCGCACACAGCAGGAGGACGCGGCGGTTAGCCAAACCGTGGCCGACGTGATTGCGGCGGTTCGGCGGGAGGGTGACGCGGCGGTGTTTGATTATACCCGGCGGTTTGACGGCTGCTCGTTGACGCCGGATACCCTTTGCGTGACTGAGCGGGAAACGCGAGAAGCCTACGAGGCCGTGCCCCCGGTTGTGCTGGCGGCTATGCGAAAAAGTGCGGAGAATATTCGCGATTTCCACGAGCATCAGAAGGAAGCAGGCTTTCGGCTGCCTAAATTCGGCGGGTTTGTTGGGCAGATGATCAACCCGGTGGATGCCGCCGGAATCTATGCGCCCGGTGGTACCGCGGCGTATTCTTCCTCCGTGCTGATGAACCTGATTCCCGCACGCGTGGCCGGGGTTGGGCATATTGCCATGGCGACGCCGCCCGGCGTGGATGGCCGCGTCAACCCCGCAACCTTGGTGGCCGCCGACATTGCCGGGGCAGATGTCGTTTACAAAATGGGCGGCGCGCAGGCCATTGCCGCGCTGGCGTATGGTACAAAAACCGTGCGGCGGGTGGATAAAATCACGGGGCCGGGTAACATATATGTAGCCAACGCGAAGAAGCAGGTTTTTGGCGTGGTGGGTATCGACAGCTTTGCCGGACCATCGGAAATTTTGGTGATTGCCGACAGCACCGCGAACGCGGGGTGGATTGCGGCGGATTTGCTATCCCAAGCCGAGCACGACCCCAACGCCGCGGTCATTCTGCTGACCGACAACCCGGCGCTGGCCGCCGCGGTGGAGGCGCAGATTGAACTTCAGAAAAAAAGCTTGCCGCGCCTAGCGATTGTGGAATCCGCGCTGGCAAAAAATGCCTATATGGTGGTGACCGCCGACCTTGCACAGGCCGTCGAACTGGCCAATGCCGTGGCCCCGGAGCATCTGGAATTGTGCGTGCAAGACCCTGAAGCGTTGCTTCCCCTCATTCGCAATGCCGGGGCGGTGTTTTTGGGTAATTATGCGCCCGAGCCCTTTGGTGATTACTTTGCGGGGCCGAATCACACCCTGCCGACATCCGGCACGGCACGGTTCTTTTCGCCTTTAGGTGTATGGGATTTTTGCAAGAGAACCAGCATCATTAAGGCCTCCCGCGAGGGCTTGGCCGAACACGCCGAAGCCATTGCCGCTTTTGCCCGCGCCGAGGGATTGGAAGCTCATGCGCGCAGCATCGAAATTCGCCAGCGGGCGGAGGAATAGAAATCCAAGCCCTCCGGCGGGTTGTGAATAAAAACCGAAAGCCCCCGGCGAACCGGGCAATGAAAACCGAAACCCGCCAGCGCGTTAAGCAATGGAACGCCATCAGTAGGTTCAGAAAGAAAAATCGAAACGCGCCGGCAGACCGAGGAATAGAAAAGGAGCCCCCATGCGACAAGCTGAAATTTCCCGCAAGACGTCTGAAACGGACATATCCCTGTGCCTTAAGCTCGACGGCACCGGTCGCTTTGAGGGCACCTCGGGTATTGGGTTTTTGGATCATATGCTGACCCTCTTTGCCCGGCACGGTCTGTTCGACCTGACCCTGCGTTGCGTGGGCGACACCGAAGTCGACGATCACCACACGGTGGAGGATGTTGGCATTTGCCTTGGCCAAGCCTTGGCCCATGCCGTGGGCGACAAGCGGGGCATCGTGCGGTATGGCAGTCAGCTGCTGCCCATGGACGAGACCTTGGTGCAATGCGCCGTCGATCTTTCGGGCCGCGCGTTTTTGGCCTATGATTTATCCATTGCGCACGCGCGGATGGGCACCTTTTCGGGCGAACTGGTGGAGGAATTTTTCCGCGCCTTCGCCATGCAATCCGGCCTGACCCTGCACCTGTTGACCCTACGCCCGGGTAATGCCCACCATATGGCCGAGGCCGCGTTTAAGGCCACCGCCCGTGCGCTGCGCATGGCGTTGGCGGCTGATCCCCGCCAGCCGGGCGTGCCGTCTAGCAAAGGGATTCTGTAACGAGATTCTGCCTGACAATGTGGCCGACTGCCAAGTCAATCGCGTAATTTTGAGTTTCGTGCCAGGGTTTGGCGAATGGAGAGTTTTTGGAAATTTGCACCAAGGGTTCGGCAAATCGGGGTACCCGAAAAGTGGCAGCGAGCGCATTTTGGGGGGATCCCCGGTGCAACGCCAGAAATTCTTAAAATATTTTGATAAAGAGAGGGTTTTCCATGCAAATTTATCCCGCCATTGACCTGCGGGGTGGCCAGGCCGTTCGGTTGCTTCAGGGTAGCGCACAGGCGGTTACGCCGTATGGCGACGCCTTGGCCCAAGCGGCAGCGTTTGTGCAAAGTGGGGCCACGTGGTTGCATGTTGTGGATTTGGACGGTGCCTTTGAGGGCGACGGAAAAAACGGCGACCTGGTTCAGCGCGTGGTACGTCAAGTGATACCCTGCCCGGTGCAGACCGGGGGGGGGATTCGTGCCATGGCGGACATCACCCGGCGGCTGGAGGACTGGGGCGTGCGCCGCGTCATTGTGGGCACGCTGGCCGTGGAAAATCCCGAATTGGTTCGGCAGGCCTGTGAAAAATACCCCGGTCGCATTGTGCTGGGGCTGGATGCGCGGGACGGCATGGTGGCCACGCGCGGCTGGGTGGAGCAAACCACCCTGCCCGCCTTGGAGTTGGCGCTTCGCGCGCGGGACTGGGGCATTGCAACAGTGATTTACACGGACATCGCCCGCGACGGCATGTTGGTGGGCCCAAACCTCAAGCAGGTGGCGCACATGGTTGCGCATTCGGGGCTTGATGTGGTGGCCTCGGGTGGCATTGGTCAGCTTGACGATGTGCGCGGCGTGGCACAGACGGGCGCCGAGGGCGTGATCATTGGAAAAGCGTTGTATGAAAAACGTTTTACACTGGAACAAGCCCTGCTGGCGGCACAAGAATAAGTCGAGCGGCACAAGGATAGGGCCAAGCGGCACAAAGACAGGCCAAGCGGCGCAAGAACAAGCCAACTTTTGGATGAAAGAGGACGACTATGGAACTGAAATGGAATGATCAGGGGTTAATCCCCGCCATCGCACAGGACGCGGATTCCGGGCAGGTGCTGATGATGGCTTGGATGAACGCCGAAGCTTTGCAAAAGACGCAGGAGTCGGGCGAGGCTGTGTATTTTTCGCGCTCGCGGGGATGCTTGTGGCACAAGGGCGAGACCTCGGGCAATACCCAAAAGGTCGTGGGCATTGCCGCCGATTGTGATGGCGACACCCTGTTGCTGCGGGTGCGCCCTACTGGCCCGGCTTGCCACACCGGGGAGCAGAGCTGTTTTCACAACCACCTGCTGGCCGACGGCGAGTTGCCCCAAGGCGTGCAGTTGCTGACTGCCCTGCGCGAGGTGATTGAGGATCGCAAGGCCAACCCGCAGGAGGGTTCGTACACCAATTATCTGTTTGACAAGGGCGTGGATAAAATTTGCAAAAAGGTGGGCGAGGAAGCCTCCGAGGTGATTATCGCGGCCAAAAACCAATCCAAGGAAGAGCTATGCTATGAGGTTGGGGATTTGTTTTATCATCTGTTGGTGCTGATGGTCAACCAAGGGCTGCCGACGCAGGATGTGTTTCGCGAGTTGGCCGCGCGGCATAAAAAGTAGGTGCGCGCGGGCAGCGGCCTTGCGCAGCGGCGGAATGACAAACAGGGAACCCAACCCGCGCCCACGCTGGTTGGCGCGCGGCAGACAAACGGTTTTGCGACGGGATAAAACGGGGATACAACACGATGAATATGGAAGCGATTAACGCGGTTTCTCTTGTGACAGCCATAACCGGCGTCAGCGTTTCGATTATTTTTGAAATTGCGTCGCGGGCACGCGGGAAAAAAGAGCAAAAAGAAAAAGAGGATGTTGCCCAAAAAATCGAAGGCATTTCTGAATCGTTGAACGAATCTGCCGCTGAACTGGTGGATATGCAAAAACAGTTAAACGAGCGCATTGCATTGGTGGAGGCCCTTACGGCCAAGGCCAAACAGGCCGAAGCGTCGGCCTCGTTGAACAAACAGCAGGTGGATGCCGTCAACGAAATTATCAGCGGTAACCTCAAACGAGGGGGGCGCAGGGGCTTTTGGCGGCGCGTGCTTGTTAACTTTATCTTCTTTATTTTGGGCGCGGCCGCAAGTTATTGTGTTTTGATTTTTTTGACGTAGGGCGGCGCGACCAAGCTTTTGGTAAAACAAGGCGCATATGCAATGGCCGGTCTAAAGGAGGGAACTCATGCCCCGAACCAAAAAGACGAGAAAACTCAAGATGTTTTGGCGCTTGGCCATCGCTGCCGCGGCGGTTGCGATGGCGGGGGTTTTGTATTTTGCCCTTGCCAATGCGGTGGTGATTGGCACCACGGCGCAATATCGGCTGACCGCCGAAGGGGCTGCGGAGGCCGATTTGCAGGCGGATTGCATCCTGGTTTTGGGGTGCAGGGTGTATAACGACACGCCAAGCGTGCTGCTTTCGGATCGTTTAGCCATGGGATTGGCGTTGTATCAGGCGGGCGTGGCACCCAAGCTGCTGCTTTCGGGCGACAACGGCCAGGTCGAATACAATGAACCGCAGGCCATGTACCTCTATATGAAAAACCACGGCGTGCCCGAGGAGGATATCTTTTTGGACTACGCCGGGTTCGACACGTACAGCAGTGCACGCCGGGCACGGGATGTTTTTGGGGTGCGCAGTGTCGTGGTGGTTACGCAGGAGTTTCATTTGGCCCGCGCCGTGTACGACCTGCGGGCGCTGGGCATCGAGGCCCATGGCGTACCCGCAAGGCAGGGCAATTATGTCATCAGCCGGTACAATGACCTGCGCGAAATGGCGGGTCGCGCCAAGGATTTCCCCGTTGCAGGGTTGATTCGCCCGCTACCGGCCTTTCTGGGCGAATCCATTGATATTCACGGCGATGGCCGCGTGACGCATCCTATCCCGCATGACGCGCCACCAGAATAGAAAGCATATCCGCCTCCCTGCGTGTCATACGATGCAGGGAGGCGGTTTTTTTATGGAACGAATTTTTGTTTGGCTGCTCTTTACGGGACTTGGCGTCTGCCTGATTTTTGGCCATGGGGCGCAGGCTTTTGCTGCGGCGGGGGATGCTGCGGGCGAGGCGGTTACCCTGACGGTGGGGTTGGTGGGCGGTTGTGCGTTATGGGGCGGGTTGGTGGCCATGGCCGATGCTGCGGGGTTGTCGCGCGGGGCGGCGCGGGCCATGCGCCCCTTTTTGCGCTGGATTTTCCCCAATCTCGAAGGCAATCCAGAAGCGCGCCAAGCCGTGGCTACGGCGTTTTCGGCCAATCTGCTGGGGCTTGGCAACGCCGCAACGCCGCTGGCACTTAACGCCATGAAACACCTGAATGGCCGTGACGCCGATACCTTTTGGCTGATTTCGGCGTCTTCCCTGCAATTGCTGCCCACCACGGTGCTCGCCATGCGCCAAACGGCGGGCGCGGCCAATCCCGGCGACATCCTGCCCATCTGCATCGCGGCGTCGGCGATGGCCACGGCGGTGGCGGTGGCGATTCGGCCTAGGGAAAAGAAGGGCCATGCGCCAAACGGCGGGCGCGGCCAATCCCGGCGATATCCTGCCCATTTGCATCGCGGCGTCGTCGATGGCCACGGCGGTGGCGGTGGTTCGGCCTAGGAAAAAGAAGGGCAAAACCGCGCGCGTTAATCAAGCGTAAACAGGGAGAATGTTGCGCAAAAGGTCAGCGCAAGCAAGGGAACCACGCAAATAATCCGTGTAAAGCAAGGAAAAAACATGCAGATAATCAGCGAATGGCTTCCGGCGGCCATTATGGCCTTGTGCGCGTTACTGCCCTTGGTGCGCGGGGTGTCGGGGTATACGGCCTTTATGAAGGGTGCAAAAGAGGGCGCCTTGGCCGCGCTGGGGGCGCTTCCGGCGCTGGTGGGCATGTTGGTTTGCGTGCGTATTTGGAGCGTTTCGGGCGTGGGGCCGCACCTTGCGCCGCTGGCCGAGGGCTTTTTTGCCAAAATCGGGGTGCCGACGGCGTTGGTTCCCTTGATTTTTTTGCGTCCGGTGTCGGGGAGCGGCTCGCTGGGCCTCTTGGGCGGCATACTCGGCGCACATGGGCCGGATGGCTTTGTCGGCCGCGCCGCCTCCGTGCTGATGGGTTGCACGGAAACCTTTCTCTACACCGCCACGGTATACTACGGCGCGTCGGGCAGGCGCATCGGCCCGGCTATGCTGGGTCGCGCGGCAGTAACGCAACTGGCGGCGGTGGCGTGTGCGTTGACGCTTTGTCGGGTGTTTTTTTGACGATCGCCGTGCCGCGAAAAATTTGTGACAAGATTTTGCCAAAAGTCGAATATTCATCTGTTGGCTGACGGACGAGAAAAAGCTTTGCCGCCAAGCGGCAAGCGGCGTTCCATAACCGTGCCAAATGGTGTATAATTCTTTTATGCGGTATCGGTAGGCCGTGGGTGGCTAACGGATGCTTTCAGGAGGAAAAATACATGGCAGATGATAAGAAAATCGCGGCTCCGATCGGGGAGGCCTTTCAGATCAAAGAGGGTGAGCCATTAAAATACATGCTGAATGCCCGATCGCTCCGCGAGGGCGCGTTGGTTATGCAATCGGCCTACGACGCGTTTCGGGTGGATGCATTTGTGGATTCAGTCATGGACGAGACGTGGGATGACTTAGAATTAAAAGCCAGAGGTCGTCAGGTCACGCTAAATTTAGGGAAATATCTACCGCCAGATTACCCGGAAGCGCTTGCTATACTTGAGAAAGTGGCCGCAGGGTATACGTCTGGCCCTTTTGTTTTGGGGTTCTCATTTCCGGACTTTGTTGAGGTTTATGGACAGGACGAAGCATATTGGGATGCATCAATCAAGGCCTTGGAACGGTTCACCGTTTACTGGTCATCAGAAATGGCTGTAAGGCCATTTATCATCAAAAATGAAGCGCGCATGATGGCACAAATGCTTGCGTGGTCGACGTGCGAAAATGAGCATGTCCGAAGGCTTGCCAGTGAAGGCTGCCGTCCTGCGCTGCCGTGGGCGATTGCCCTGCCAAAATTCAAGAAGAACCCGGCGCCTATCCTGCCCATACTGACACAGCTGAAAGACGACCCTTCAATGTATGTGCGCAAGAGCGTTGCCAATAACCTGAATGACATTTCAAAAACGCGCCCCGATGTCGTGATTAAAACAGCGTCAGATTGGTATGGCGAAAATAACCATACAAACTGGATCGTAAAGCATGGGTGCAGAACACTGCTAAAAAAAGGCAATCGCGATATTCTGGCGCTCTTTGGACTAAACGATCATCCCAATGTTGCTGTTGAAGATTTTTGTTTGGCCGCGCCCTCTGTTGCGATTGGAAAGGATCTTGTTTTTTCGTTCACAATCAACACGAAGGAATCGGCGAAGCTAAGACTGGAGTTCGCGATTGATTATGTCAAGTCGGGCCGGAAAAGAAGCAGAAAAATCTTCAAGATATCAGAGATCTCGCTAAAAGCTGGCGAGAGAAAACACTATACGAAGAACCATTCTTTTGCGGATTTAAGCACAAGGCGGCATTTTTCCGGAATCCATTCGATTGTTCTGATCATCAATGGTGCGGAACAGGGGAAAATAGACTTTGAAGTGAACGCGTGATTTAGGTGTACAGTCCCAACATCGCTGCGCCAATAATCCCCGCGTCGTTGCCCAGCGTGGCCAACTCGATGCGGGCTTGGGGGGCGTCGCGGAAGGATACCATTTTTGGCAGACGTTCGCGCAGGGGGGTCAGCAAAAAGTCGCCGGCAGAGGAAACGCCGCCGCCGATGATAAAGACCTCGGGGTCGAACAAATTGACCAGCGACACCATGCCGGAACACAGATAATGGAGATATTCTTCCCAAATGGCCGAGGCTTGGCGGTCGCCGGATTTGGCCAGATCCACCACCATGCGGGCGGTGACGGCCTCGGCGCTGCCACCGGCGGCACGCCCGATGGCGCCATTGGGGTTTTCGGCCAGCGCGTGGCGTCCGGCCATAATGAGTGCGGTGGCCGAGGCGTAACGCTCAAAACAGCCGCGCACACCGCAGTTGCACAGGCGGCCGTTGACCTCAATAATTTGATGCCCAATTTCACCGCCCACGTAATGTGCGCCGGTGTAAATTTTGCCCTCGATGATGATGCCCCCGCCAAGCCCGGTGCCCAGCGTCAGCATGACGGAATTATTCACGCCCGCGCCCGCACCGGCCTTGGTTTCGGCCAGCGCGGCGACATTGGCGTCGTTGCCCGCAAAAACAGGAAGTCCAAGCCGCTCGTGCATTTGTGTCACGATATCAATGTGCTGCCAGCCGAGGTTATCGGCAAAAACCAGCACACCGCGTTTCATATCCACCACGCCGGGTAGGCCAAAGCCGGCGCTGCTTACTTCCGAAAGCCCGCCCGCCGCCTCGGCCAGCGACCGCACCATGTCGGCCATGTCGTCCATCACGACCTCTGGCGCGCGAAAGGCGATGGTGGGTTTTTCCAGCTTTTGCAGGATTTCACCCTTATCATTGACCAGCCCCGCCGCCAGATTGGTTCCGCCAACGTCCATACCGATTGCAAACATGGGGTACCTCCTTCGGTTGTAAAACTGAGTGTACGTAGGCCTTGTCTGAAAAATCCAATTCGGGATAAAAATCGAATCTTCGGGCACCTTTGCCCGCCTCGTCGATCGGAATATGTGCGATATTCCTTCCCTTCTCGCCAGACAAACCCATCCAAATTTTCACTTTTTCTCTTCCAAAGCGATTCCTCAGACAAGACCTAGTTAGAAATTATTGGATGTCCCCCATCAATCCACAAAATACACGGGCTTGCCGCTCTTGGCCGAGGCGTACACGGCTTCGAGGACCTTGGTGACCACCGCGGCCTGATCGGGTAGCACGGTCAGGGGTGTGCCGTTTTGCAGATGGCTCAAAAATACTTTGCATTCTTCTTCGGCGGCTACCGGCTCCTCGCCGGCGTAAAAATCCACGCCGCCCCCGGCCAAGTCGGGTTTGGAAAGATAAAGCTTGCCGTTGCGCTCGCCGTTGATACGTAAGCCGTCCTCCATATCCGCGCCGCCCTTGGTGCCGGCCAGCACGGTGGCGGCTTCCTTGGGGTTGGCCAGGTTGATGGCCCACGCGGTTTCCAGCAGCACGGTTGCGCCGTTTTTAAAGCGAATCATGCCAAAGGCGCTGTCCTCTACCGTGAACACTGTCGGATCCCACGGGCCCCAGATGTTGGCGGCGTTGGGGTTGTCGGCCAGCTTGCGATACACCGCGCCCACGACCATTTCGGGCTCGTAGTTGTTCATCAGCCACAGGGTTAAATCCAGCGAGTGGGTGCCGATGTCAATCAGCGGCCCGCCGCCTTGCTTTTCCGCGTCCAAAAACACGCCCCAAGTGGGCACGCCCCGCCGCCGAATGGCCGGAGCGCGGGCGAAATAGATGTCGCCAAGATCGCCGTCTTCAATCAAGCCCTTGAGGTATTGGCTGTCGGCGCGGTAGCGGTTTTGATAGCCAATGGTCAGGGATTTTCCATTGCGCGCGGCGGCTTCGCACATGGCGCGGGCCTCGGAGTAGGTGGCGGCCATGGGTTTTTCGCACAGCACATGGCACCCGGCGTCCAGCGCGGCAATGGTGATGGGCGCGTGGCTGTTGTTGGGGGTCAGCACATAAACCGCGTCCAAATCTTGTTTTAGCAGCTCATGATAATCGGTAAAAACCTTGGCATCCGACGTGCCATAGGTCGCCGCCGCTTCTTGCGCGCGCGCGGGGATGAGGTCGCAAAAGGCGATGAGATCAACGGTTTTGCCCACGACTTTCAGCGTGGGAAGATGCTTGTTGTTGGCAATGCCGCCGCAGCCGATGATACCGATTTTCAGTTGTTTCATGTTGCTGTCCCCTTGAATTTTTATTGAATATGGCTGTACAAATAATCAATCCACCATTGGTAATACACCTGCCGAATGTGCTTGCCGTCGCCCGCGAAAATGCCGGCTTGCAGGTTGCCCTGCGCGTCGCGAAAGGGCTCGTCCACGGCCAGATAATGCAGCCCCGGCGTCTGTAGGCACAAATCCAGCAGGGCCTGGTTGTAACCATTGATCGCGGCGTTGGTGAAGGCGCGGTTGGCGCCCGTGGTGGTGTCGTTGACCTCTTGGGAAACCGGCATCAACGCCATCACATAGATGGGCTGAGTGGGGAAAATGGCACGCACGCGCGCAATCATCAGGGCGTATTGGGCGGCAAACGCGGCGTTGGTGTCCCCCATGTCGTTCATGCCCAGCTGAATGTAAATTTTTGTGCAATTACCGTTGTAACGCAAGGCTTGGTCAAAGGGCAGCGTCGTGCCGCCCCGCGCTTCAAAATCCGCGGTATTGAGGGTATACACCCCAATGCCCGTCTGCGCGCAATATTGGGCTTGGGGCAGGTAGCCATACTGAAAAATGCCCAGCACACCGCTGTCGCCAATGAAGAGGGCGTCGGAAAAATAGCCGTCCGCAGCGGGCGCGCTGTGCGGCACGGCCCCGGCACTTTGATCGGTGGCACCCGGCGTGCGGCCCTTGTAATCCGAAGCATTGGGCGTGGGGCGTGGCCCCGGCGCATCGGCGGAAAGCGGCTTTGGCGTAACGTCATTGACCCCCGCAACGGCCGTGGCATACGGCGGGATGCTGGGTGTTGGCGTCGTGATCGGCGGGGGTGTTGGGGAATCGGTTTGGACGGGGGGCGCGGAGGCTTCGGTGGACACGGGAGGCAGCGTGGGGTTGACGGTCGGTGAGGTGGAAAGCTTGGCGGCAACGCCAAATACCGCGCCGACCAGCACCAGCAAACCGACCAGCAGGGCCAGCTTTCCCTTTGTTGTGTCCATCGTTGTTTCCTTTTACAATGTCGTTAGTTTATCCGGGTCAAAAGGTATCACGCCGGCCCAGTGGGGCAAAACGTACCGGCGCGAGGGTAGTGGGATTGCTCCAGCGCGTTCCAATGCATGGGTGGCGGGATTTGCGCCAGCCTACTATACCGGCACGTGGATGGCGGGATTTGCTGCCGTCCATGGATGACAGCATCACACCAGCGCGTGGGTGTACAGATACTCGGCCCAAACGGCGTATCCTGCCGCGTTAGCGTGCACACCGTCCGAGGTATAACCGCTTGCGATGTAGCCGTCCGCGTCCGCAAAGGGCAGGTGGCTGGATACAAAATACACGCCCGGGGTGCTGTTGGCATAGTTGAGCAGGAAATCGTTGAAGGCGTTGATCTTTTGCTTGCTGAACGCCCCGCCGCTGGCGCTTTCCTTTTTGGCCGAAATGGGCAGGACGCCCTGGAGGATGATGGACTGCGTGGGGAAAACCGCGCGCACACGCGCCAGCATGTTTTTGTAGGCGGTTTCAAAGCGGGCGGTATCCGAATAATAGCCCACATCGTTGGTGCCGAAGTTTATGTATATTTTAGTACAATACGACTGTTTTTGCAACATCTCGTCGAAAGAATAGGTACCGCTTTGCCCGCTGACGGGATAGGTGTATTGGTCAAGCGAAAATACACCCGCGCTGTTTCGGCCCGAGCACCGCGCGGGCAGCCCGGTGGATTGAAACAACCCCACGGTATTGGAGTCGCCAAGGAAGAGGGTGTTGGCAAAATAATCGTTGCCAACGCGGGGGCATTGGGGCAGCGCACCCGACGAAATGGGCGAACTCGGCCCGGTGCCGGGTGTTGGGTCGGGCGCGGGGGTTTGCAGCGTGAGGTATTGGCTAAAGGCATAGCCCGTGTTGGTGCGGTATTGCACGTGCGACCACTCGGCCGGCGGGTCCAGCAGGGTAACCTCGGCCCCCTTGGGCATAACGGCAATCGAGGAATATCCGGTGCCGGGACCCGTGCGCAGGTGCAGACCGTTGGAGGAATTAACCAGGGCCTTTTGCGGCGGCGCGGGGGTGGGTTCGGGTGTCGGTTCGGGGGTGGACGGCTCGGAAATGACAATCACCGGTTCGGCAATCCCCATAATCAGGGCGCGCAACAGCAGAATATCATCAATATCCAAGGCGGCGTCGCGGGTGAGATCGGCGCGCAAAAAGGCCGGCTCATCCAGCCCGACGATGCCCATTACGTAATTGCGAACGGCCAGAACGTCGTCGATGTCCACCTTGCCGTCGCCATTGACATCGCCTTCGGCATAGACGGGTTCGCTCATGGCGGCCTCCACGCGGATAATGCCAAACCGGCGCAAATTGGCCAGCTCCTGCTCAATGATGCTGTTGGCATTGGCCGTAACAGCGCTAAAAAGTGTGACCAATGCCAGCGTTAGTGTAATCAATCGTATCTTCATGAGTGTTTCCTTCCTAAGGCCGCCTCTTTTCCCAAAACCGCTTCGTATTCGTTTAGCGAGGGCTGATTCGCGCCTCCCGCAAAATCCGGGCCGGCTTCCTGAACCCGATCGTGTTGCCAATGACACATGGGGCAAAGCGTAACGTCTTCTTTAAGCGCGTGCTCTCTGTAGACGGGACAGGGCGTGCTGCCCATGGCTGTGCACCGTCTTTCCTCATAGTGTGCGTGGGTGGGGCGGGGGCTATACATGGCGGCGTGCGGGTCCGGCGCAAAAGCGGGCGGATGCTTAGCCCGAAGGTTATCCGGGCTTGGCGTTTGTGGGGGCTTATTCCGCAAGCTGGCCGGGGCTTGACGTTTGTGAGCGTTTATCCCACGGGTTGGCCGGGGTCGGGTGTTTGCGGATATGAAACCGGCGTGGCGGTGGGAACGGCGGTTGGGGACGAGGTGGGTGCCGCCGTGGGTGTTGCTACGGGCGGTTGCGTGGGTGTTGCCGCACCGTCAGGCGTCTGCGTGGGGGTGGGCGAAGCCGGTGCGGCAGTTGGCGTGGCCGAGGCGGGCGGCGTGGTGCCGGTTGGCGTGGTAATGGGTGCCGCCGTGGGGGTTCGTGTGGGGGCAGCTGTGCCGGCGGGCGCGCCCGTGCCAGGGGTATCCGTTGCCACGGGAGGAGGCGTCGGCGTGGCGTTTTGCCGCTCGATGTAATCCGCCGAGTGCAGCACGCCAAAGGTGTAGCCCTGTTCCGTAAGGGTTTGAATCAACCACGGCAGGGTGAGGGCGGTCATGGTTTGGGGTTGGTGGTCGTGCAGCTGGATGATGATATCACCCTCGCCGGCGGCTTCGATTTCCTGAAGCAGCTGGGCTTTTTGCTTGTCGAGCGAGGTGGAACTGCCAAGATCGCCCGAATAGACATTCCAAAAGTAATAGTCGTAGCCAAGGGAAATGGCTTTATCCATGAAGGGCAAAAGCCGGGGGTCATAGGCTTCGGGCAGGCGCAGCAAACGTCCGTCAAAACCGCCGTCGCCCAGCACCTTGTAGAGCTCATCCTCGGCGCGTGTCAGCTGAAGCTCGAAGCTGGCCATGTTGGAAAAAACATCGGCCGAAACATTGCTGTAGGTGTGGTTGGCCACCACATGGCCCTCCTGTGCAATGCGGCGCAGGGTGGTGGGGTAGCGTTTGCCCTCGGTGCCCACCACAAAAAATGTGGCGTGAACATCGTGACTTTTCAGCACATCCAGCACCTGTTCGGTATAACCGGAGGGGCCGCTATCAAAGGTCAGGTACGCGGTTTTTTGGCCCTCAATGACGGGCGGCATGGGATTGGTCGGCACGTGATCATAGTTGACCGGCGGCGGGGAAGCTGTGGCCAAGGGCGATGGAGGCGGCGACTCGCCGGGCAATACGGAAGCGGTAGGTGTCGGGACGGCGGACTCGAAATTAAAAGGCTTAACAAAGACAACCACCAGCAGTCCAGTCAAAAGCACCGACAACGCCACAAACAGCGCCGCGCGGGTTTTTTCGGATATCGCCATGGCAGAACCTCCTTAACGCAACTCCGCCCCAAAGGCTTTTCGAGGGGAATGGCATAACGTCCGCAAAATGCCAAGGCAAGGTACGAACGCCTCATTATATCATAGGTTGTCTGTTTTTTCGGGATTGCGCGATGGTTTTCACCAAACCTTCAGATTTCCAATTTAGGCCTTATCTGAGAAATCCAATTCGGGATAAAAAACGAAGCTTCGGGCATCTTTGCCCGCCTTGCCGGTCGGAATATGTGCGATATTCCTTCCCTCTCTCACCAGACAAACCCACCCAAAGCTTCGCTTTTTCGCTTCCAAAGCGATTGCTCAGACGAGGCCTGGTGCAAACGGCGCGCGCAAAATTGATTTTCGCGGTGCTTACCCTTGACAAACTGCCGCTGCGACAGTAAAATGGCGATATTGGGGTTCCTCTGCGGGTTTTATTGCGCGTGGAAGGGCCGTTTCCATTGCGTGTGCTGTCGTCGCCCGGCAACTGTGCGACGACTTGGCAACTGCGCGATAACAAAGAAAGAAGGCACGGATGATGTCAAACAATCAATCGTTTTTTATCTGTGAGCATTGCGGCAATTTGGTTGGACTGGTGGAAGACCATGGCGTGCCGCTGGTTTGCTGCGGTCAACCCATGCAGGCGCTCGTGCCCAACACGGCGGAGGCCGCAACCGAAAAGCATCTGCCCGTGGTCAGGTGTTTGGGCGATGTGGTGCAGGTTACCGTGGGCAGCGTGCAGCATCCCATGGAGGCGGCGCATCACATTGGGTTTGTGTACCTGCAAACCACCCACGGCGGGCAGCGCAAAAACCTGCAAGCCGGAGAACCCCCGGTTGTCGCCTTTGCGTTAACCGAGGATCAACCCCTTGCGGCGTATGCCTTTTGCAACCTGCATGGGCTGTGGAAAACGGAAATTTCGTGAAAACTCGCGTGGGGAAAGATCGCTTGGCCAAGCAAGATTGGCTGACGCGCGCCCTTGGCGTGGCGGTTGTCGCGGCGGTGCTGCTGATGGCCGGACCACACGTAGGTGCCGTTGATGTGCCCAATGGCAGTGCGGCTGCTTTGCCGCATTGGGGCGCAGACGCGGCTGCCTTGCCGCATTACGGCTTCAACCGCGCGGCCGCATTGCCGGACTACGGCTTAAACCACGCGGTGGTGTCGTCGGAGGGGCGGTTTAGTATCACGGTTTGGCTGGAGCGATACCAGTCCGACGAGGTGCCGGCCATGCTCGCCCTTCAGGTGGATGTGCTGCTGCCCCAGGGCGTCAGCTACGTGGCGCAAACGGCCCAAAGCCTGCTGCTGCCCTCCGCGGGCAGCGATTTGCGCAGCTGTGCCTATGTAGAAAAGGAACGTACCGTCAAATTCTTTTTTGCCGCAATGGGGAGCGATCGTCGGCCGCTCGACCGTCAAAACGCGGCGTTGTTTGAGTTTTGTGTGCAGGTGGAGGATGAGGTGCCGGACATCGCCTACACGCTGCCGATTACCCGATTTGAGGTTGTCACCGAAAACAGCGAAACCCTGCAATTGGCACAGGGGCTTGCGCCCGTCCGAATCCCCCCCGAGCTTCCGCCCACGCGACACGCCTTGGGCGATGTCAACCGTGACGGTAGCATCGATGTGGATGATATTTTGTTGATTCGCGGGCACATATTCGGCCACCACACGCTGCAGGGCTTGGAATTTGCCGCCGCCGATGCCAATGCCGACGAGACCCTTGATATCGACGATATTTTGCTGGTTCGCGCGCATATTTTTGGGCTGATTACGCTTGGCGAGTTTATGCACATCGGCCCATAGCCGAAAGCGCCGCACAAAAGACAACGGTCCACAAGCGAAAAACCCGCACAAAAGACATCGGCCTATAACCAACCCCCCCCGTACAAAAGTACGAGGGGGTTGTCTTTTCTATTTTAATGCCTCGGCATTTTTGGTTGCCTTGGCAATGCGCCGCAGCCGTTTTTTGAGGGTGGAACGCTTAAACTTTCCGCCCTTGAGTTTTTTGCGAACCTTGCTTTTGGTCGATGGCTTGGTCAAGGTTTTGATGATGTGCGAGTACATTTGGGTGCGCGCGCCAACGCCTTTCCAGTAGCCGCGTTTTTGCTCCTTGGTGCGGTGCGACACACCCTCCAGCGGCACGGTTTCGGCCTCTACGTCCTCTTTTTTCATTTGGCGGGTGATGGCCATTTCGGCACCAAAGCCTTCGACATCGTCGCCAATGGCGCGGAAGAATAAATCGCGGGGCACCACGCGCTGACCGGATAAAAATGGGGAAATTACCTGCGCGGCATCCGTCAATCCGCGCCCGTGCTTAAAAATGCCGATGGTGGAAACGGCTTCATCGCACAGCACCGGGCGGCAAAGCGCGTGAATGTGCTCGCAGGTTAGGCCGCATAAATCGGCATCCAAAAATAAAACATAGTCGCCCTCAGCGGCAAGGACGCCCTGCTTCATGGCGTTGGTTTTTCCGGCATTTTGGGCCAAATCCAACACCAAATCGGCACCGGCCTCACGCGCTTGTGCCGCGGTTTGGTCGTCTGAGCCATCCGAAACCACAATCACACGCCCGATGCAGGGTGTTTTTTTCAGCTCCCGCACCACCTCGGCAATGGTTTCTTCCTCATTGTAAGCAGGAACCACAGCATCCAGCGTACCCATGGTCTCAAAAACCTTGATGCCGCTCGCGATGATGGTCTTGTAATCTTGATCCAAGCTTTCACCCTTTTCTCGGCAGTCTGATACAGGTTTGCTTCACAATAATATATACACCAAAACACCAATGTTGTCAACCAGAATCGGGATAATCACGCAAAATCCATCGCACGGACAACGCTTAGAAGGCTAATCACCCCTTGCAATTTGTTGTCAGAACGTGTAATATTATTATGGGGCAGATTGCGGGGTTAGTACAGAACGATTGCGTGATTGTCACGAACCCACCATTAGCCGAAGGCGCGTGTGTTGCCGTCTCATTGCAAGACAATTGCGGGGTTATTCCGGCGCTATTGCAAGGTGGAAGGGGTGAAATGGCATGGCCAAGCAGCCGCCAAGCACTGCACGCACGCCGACGCGAATTTCTGCAAAAAAGAGTCTGGGCCAGCATTTTCTGCACGACCGCCATGTGCTGGAGCGCATTGCCGGCGCGGCGAATCTCAGCAAAACCCAAGGCGTGCTGGAGATTGGGCCGGGCACAGGCGCACTGACGCGATATCTGGCCAAAGCCGCCGGACGTTTGGTGGCGGTGGAGACCGACGGGCGCGTGATGCCCCTGCTGCAAGCGGAATTTGCCAAGTCGCCCCATGTTACGCTGCTCCATGCCGACGCCATGACCCTCGATTGGGCCGGGCTGCAACGCGACTACTTTGACGGTCAACCCTTTGCCCTGTGCGCCAACCTTCCGTATTATATTACCTCGCCGCTGATTATGGCGGCATTGGAAGGCGGGGCAGAGGTGGATCCCATTGTGGTGCTGGTGCAGCGCGAAGTGGCCGAACGCATGGCGGCCAAGCCCGGTCAAGCCGGGTATGGGTTGCTTTCGCTGGCGGCCCAGCGATATGCCGCAGTGGAGGTTTGCTTTGGGGTTGCGCCCGGATGCTTTACCCCACCACCCAAGGTGATGTCGGCGGTCGTTCGTCTGCGCCGCAAACCCGACGCACCCACCCGCGAGCAAAGCCGCGCGTTTTTTACCTTGGCAAGGGCGGCCTTTGCCATGCGCCGCAAAACGTTGGAAAACAACCTGATTTCCGGCCTTAGCCTCCCGCGTGAGGTGGTGGCGCAAACGCTTTTGGGGCTGGGCATCGATCCCAAAACGCGCGCCGAACAACTGGGTGAACAGGCGTTTCTGCACATGGCGCAAGCCTTTGAAGGCAAAATGGCGCAATCCACTGGCAACAAACCCGAAATCACAGGAACAGGAACAAGAACAGACCACAGAAAAGGAGATCAAACATGAACACGTACGGCATTGAAAAGTATGGCATCATCAACCCCACAGCGGTGCACCGCAACCTTTGCGTCGGTGATTTGGTGCAACGGGCCATCCTCCGCGGTGAAGGCGTGCTGTCCAACACGGGTGCGCTTTGCGTTTACACCGGCCAGTATACCGGCCGCTCTCCCGACGACCGTTTTGTTGTAGACGTCCCTGCCATTCACGACGATATCGATTGGGGCAAGGTCAATGTGCCGATTTCCCACGAAAAGTTCATGGGCATCTACCGCCGCATGCAGTCCTACCTGCAAAACCGCGAGCTGTTCCTGTTTGACGGCTATGCCTGCGCCGCGCCGGAGCATCGGTTCAACGTACGGGTCATCAACGAGCTGGCCTCGCAGAACCTGTTCATCAGCAACATGCTGATCAAGTTCGACGAAGTCCCCGCCGATTTCAAAGAAGATTTCACCATCATCTGCGCCCCCGGCTTTAAGTGCATCCCCGAGATCGACGGCGTCAACAGCGAAGCCGCCATTCTCTTTAACATCGACGAGCGCATCGTGCTGGTCGCGGGCAGCCAATACTCGGGCGAAATGAAAAAATCCGTCTTTGCGGCGCTGAATTATCTGCTCCCCAAGAAGGACGTTTTCCCCATGCACTGCTCGGCCAACATGGGCTTCGACGGCGACGTCGCGCTCTTCTTTGGTCTGTCGGGCACGGGTAAAACCACCCTGTCTGCCGACCCCAACCGCAAGCTGATCGGCGACGACGAGCACGGCTGGTCCAAGGATGGCGTGTTCAATTTTGAAGGCGGCTGCTATGCCAAGTGCATCAACCTGTCGCAAAAAGCCGAGCCTCAAATTTGGGATTCCATCAAATTTGGCGCGCTGGTCGAAAACGTGGTTTATGACGAAACCACCCGCGCCTTTGACTTCAAAGATGAGTCCGTTACTGAAAACACCCGCGTGGGCTTCCCGGTTGAGTTTGTGCCCAACACGGTGCGCCCGGGCGTTGGCGGCCATCCCAAAACGGTAATCTTCCTGACGGCGGATGCCTTTGGCGTTATGCCTCCAATCGCGCGGCTGTCCAATGACGCCGCCATGTATCATTTCCTGTCGGGCTACACCGCCCGTTTGGCCGGCACCGAGCGCGGCCTCACCGAACCCCAAGCCACCTTCAGCACCTGCTTTGGCGGGCCCTTCATGCCCATGCGCCCCTCTGTATACGCTAAGCTGCTGGGTGAGCGCCTGACCGAAACCGGCGCCAAGGTGTATTTGGTCAATACCGGCTGGACCGGAGGCCCTCCCGGCGTCGGCCACCGCATGTCCATCGCCCACACCCGCGCCATGATCACCGCGGTGCTAACCGGCACCTTGGATAACGCACCCTTTGCGCACAACGATATCTTCAATCTGGATATCCCCACCGCCTGCCCGGATGTTCCCGCCGACGTGTTGGATCCTATCAACACCTGGACCGACAAAGCCGCCTACGCCGCCGAAGCAAAACGCGTGGCCGCAATGTTTGTTAAAAACTTTGCCAAATACCCGGACGTCCCGCAAGCCGTTAAGGACGCAGGCCCCAAGGCGTAAGACGCGCACGTCATGCGTAGCGTATTACGATGGCCGGCTTGCGCCTGCATTGAAGCCGCGTGAAGGACACACACGCTTTTTCGTGAAATGCGCTTACCTTGTCCGAGTTATCAAGAAAAGAGCTCTGCTGCGGCAGGGCTCTTTTTTGTATGGGATAGGGCGGCCAGGTGAGGCCTGTTGGACGTATATCGTCGATCAAGCTGAAATCCGTCCGATCTTTGCGGTCTGCCTCCCCCGGTTCCGCGTCATCGTCAGCCGCCATACCACAACGGTATGACTTCTTCCTCTTCCTTGCCCTGTGAAAAGCATCCTCGTAAATCTTCGGGCGTTTTTCAACTTGCTCGACGATAGAAACAGCGGGTGCAGTTGGTCAAAAGAGGCTGGGGCAGTCCAAAAAGGTCTGCCGTTGGGGTCGCCTGTGAAAATCACGATTCGGAAGGATGTGCGCGAGTTTCCAGCTTATAGCATATTCAACAAAATGTCGCATATTGTATTGACGGGCAGGACGAGTTGTGATATGATTATATTATCGTTCGAGAAGGAAAGAGTCGATGTGATTGATATGGAAAGAATCGAATATATTGTGAAAATGGCAGAAAATCTGCCGACGCTAAGAACAAAATTAAACATGACGCAAGAGGATTTGGCCACACGCATTGGCGTAAGCCGAAGCACGGTCATATTGTTTGAAAAAGGGCAAAGGCAGATGACATGGAATACATTTTTATCGTTGATTTTAATTTTCAGTAAAAATCCCGATACAAATAAGCTGATGAAAGCGCTTGATATTTATACCGATGAACTTGAAAATATTTTTAGGGGGTAATCAAAATGGCGATTATTGACGTGATCAAATATAATGGTTCGCCGGATGTGTTTGCGTGGAAATATCCCAGTGAAACACTTGGCACATGGACACAACTGATTGTGAATGAAAGCCAGGAAGCGATTCTCTATAAGGGCGGTCAGTCGCTTGATTTATTTACGGCGGGGCGGCACACGTTGGAAACGGCGAATATCCCGTTTCTAAACAAGATAATCAACCTGCCCTTTGGCGGCAGAAGTCCCTTTGCGGCAGAGGTTTGGTATATCAATAAAGCCTATTCCCTTGATGTTAAATGGGGCACGCCGACCCCCATTCAATTGCAAGACCCGAAATACAAGGTTTTTATTCCGTTGCGTTCTTTTGGGCAATTCGGTATTCAGATTGAGGACAGTCGCAAGTTTTTAACAAAGCTTGTGGGTACCTTGGGCAGTTTTAAAAAAGAGGACATTGTAAAATATTTTAGGGGTCTTTTCCTTACGAATGTTAGAGATGCAATTTCCTCATACCTTGTAAAAAGAGAAATCAGTGTCCTTGAAATTAACGCATATCTTGTGGAGCTTTCCGAGTTTCTGCAAAGTCGCATTATGTTGACCATGAGCGATTACGGCATTAGGCTGGCGAATTTTTATGTGAACGATATCAGCGTTCCGGAAGATGATGCCGCTGTCAGAAAGCTAAAGGATGCTCTTGCCAAAAAAGCCGAAATGGATATTGTTGGCTACAATTATACGCAAGAGCGCTCGTTTGACACATTAGAAGGTGTGGCTAAAAACACGGGCGGCGGTCAGTCCGGCCTTATGGGTGCCGGAATCGGACTTGGCATGGGCGTTGGCGTTGGCGGTGCTTTCGGCGGAGCGATGGGGGGCATTGTCGGCGCTATCAATACAAAAGAAACAAAGCACTGCCCCGAATGTAAAAACAGCATGGATGCTGACAAAAGATTTTGCGCGGCTTGTGGCTTTGATACCCAAGTTAAAAAGGAATCGAATGAACAGGCGTGTCATCAGTGCGGTGCGAAAGTCGAAAACGGCAAAAAGTTCTGTCCGGAATGTGGCGCAAGCTTAACCCAAAAATGTCCGAAGTGTGAAGTGGAAATTAAGGGAAGCCCCAAATTTTGCCCCGACTGCGGACAAAAATTGTGAGGTGTGGGATGAGTAGAATTCTGAAAACTGCGTTATTGTCAATCATTGGCGCAATCACAATTGCGGTTACGCTCGGTATTTATTTGTTGTTGGATTTTACCAAAACACCTGTGAACAATATGGGCATATCTTTTGCCTTGCTTGCCGAGCTTGCTTTGGTTTGTTTTATTATTGGCATTGGCTTTATGCCTAAAAATCCCAACAAGCTGTTCCTGCGCGCCGGAATGATTGGCGCATTGTCGCTATACCTTGTCGCAACGGTTATATTGCTTATTATTTCTGGTTCATTCAATGAAAATATAAATTTGCTTTGGATTTTTGAGATTGTTGCCCTTGCTGCGGTGTTGATTATCGCAATTTTGATTCTTCTTTTTTCGTCTAAGATAAACAGCAGTGACCAAAAGGTTTTATCCGACCGGCGGCTCATGCAAATTTGCGAAAAACGGATATCCGATTTATTATCTGCGAATAAAAACAAGCCTTGCGAGCCGCAGCTTGTACTCATTTTGGAAAAACTGAAATATTGTGACAAAATCGGCACTTCTATCGTTGACGAGAAAATTGTCAGTGTGATTATGAACCTTGAAAAAGAAATTGGAACACCAGCGCCAAATGCCGATGCTATTTTTGATGAACTCACTGCGTTAATCTCGCAGCACAATACCGAAATTGCAGAGAATAAAAGAGGTGGTTTTTAAGCATGGGACAGGATAATAAACCACATGTGCATCGCGGGACTGCGCGTATTGTTTGCGGGTCAATTTGTGCTACATTCGGTCTGATTGGCTTTTCAACCAGCGCGGCGGATGGGTTCGATTCAATGGATGTCGTGATGGTATTATTGTTTTTAGGCGGCGGAGCATTGCTGTTGTTTTTTGGAATCAAAGCGAGAATGCGGTTTGAAAAATACAGACGCTACGCGAGCATAATCGCTAACAAAAACCAGACAAATTTGGACTATATTGCAGTCGAAACAAAAGACAGCCCGCAAAAGGTATCCGAGGTTTTGCTTGCCATGCTTGAAGCCGGTTTCTTTCCGGGGGCGCACATCGATGATTATTCACGGATATTGGTTTTGCCGAATTCGTCGGCTCCGCGGCAGATGGCAACGGCGCAACCAACCATCCAAAAGTGTTTAGGCTGCGGGGCAAATAACACCGTTATTGCAGGCAGAATCAACGAATGTGAATATTGCGGATCGCCGCTAAAGCCGTCCTAGACATTGATTTTCTATCCTGCATGTGCTTCGGCTTCCCGCGATTGCTTCCGCGGCTCTTGCAGCTGGGGAACTTATTTTTATAACAACGGCACCGCACAGCTTAGCGCCGGCATCTTACCGGAAATCAAGTGGTTGCAACCCGATGCAGTGGGAGGCTTGTTTTGTGATATAATAGTGCCCGGGGCCGTACGCCTGCACACGAAGGCAGGACGCAGTCATTTTTGTCTGTGGTCGGATACGATGCCACACAACCTTTGCTTCCGTAGCTCAGGGGATAGAGCAGCGGTTTCCTAAACCGTTGGTCGCAGGTTCAATTCCTGCCGGGAGCGCCAGTGGGCTGAGCCCACACCCAAAACGCGCCTCAACCACCATGTGCATTTTGCGTATCCGCCCGCGATCAGCCGCATCTTTTTTGTAAACGGCTTCCAGTGGGCAGGGCCCACATCCAAAACGCGCGCCTGCTGTGGTGCGCGTTTTGTTTTAATCTGGCCGAACACTCCCCGAACCCATATCCAACAATCACCAAGCATGTCACTTGAGAATATAGTAAACCAAGCATATAAAAAACGTATGCAACGATGATTGTGAGTTGATTGTTTTATTATGTATCAAGGTTCGCAGATTCAGTTACCGTCAAGCGTCACGCAGCGCCGTGCTTCGTGCTTTGCTCAAAACTTTGCCAATGCACAGAATAAGTGCTGCACGCCGTCGTGTTCCTGTCGACAGCTTTGCCGCGGCCCTGCTGGGCCTCAAGGCCCAACGGGAGCACAGGGGTTGCAAGGCATTCCCGGTACCCCGGCGCTCGTCGCCGTTGCCAACCTCTACAATGGGTCGCTTCAAACGTTCACCTTTCCGGGAACGGAAATGGTGACGCTCAGTGCCTACAATGTCAATGTTGGCGGCATGCGCATAGCAAACAGCGGCATTGGGCCGAGCCTGACCGGGTATTACCGCGTTCAATACGAGTTGGGCGGCTACCCGGACTTTGCCGGCCCATTGACGATGTTGGTTGAAAATGATCAGGGGTTGCTCATTAATGGCAGTTTTGCCAATTTTAACACAATACCAAGCGTGCGCAATACGTTTGAACACAGCTTTATCGCCCAACTGGATCAAGCAAGAACATATTACGTGTATGCCAATGCTGGAATAGCCGGAACCATTGAAACGGTCAACAGCTTCACAGCGGCGTTTAATGCGGAGCTGCTCGCGGCAATCTAAGCAGAAAATGCAACAAAGGTGAAAGGACCCTTGCAGACGCGAGACGTCCCCGTCAAGTCAATTTAAATTCGTTGATTTTATAGCCGCATTTTGCTATAATGAACACCCTTGTGGCGATGCGCTTTCCGTGCCGTCATTTCCATCCCTCCCCTGGGGCGTTGGCCCGCGGGCGGCGGCAATGCTGCGGAAGCAATCAGCGGGCGCGGGAGCAGCAAAAAAGGAGTTCATCCATGATCCATAACAACGCCTTGGAAGCCATCGGCGGCACCCCCTTGATTCGGCTGAATCGCATGACGGGCCCGGAGGACGCCGAAATTTTGGTGAAATTTGAATCCGTGAACATCGGCGGGTCGATTAAAACCCGCACGGCGTATAATATGATTCTGGAAGCCGAGAAAAGCGGCCTTGTACGCGCGGATACCGTGATTGTCGAGCCCACAAGCGGCAACCAGGGCATTGGCTTGGCCATGGTTGGCGCGGTGCGCGGGTATAAGGTTGTCATTGTTATGCCGGATTCGGTCAGCATTGAGCGCCGCAAGCTGATTGAGCAATATGGTGCCACGGTCGTCGTCATCAAGGATGAGGGCGACATTGGCAAATGCATTGAAAAATGCCTGAACACCGCGCTGGATTTGGCCCGGCAAGACCCCAAGGTATTTGTGCCGCAGCAGTTTACCAACCCCAATAATCCCTTGGCGCACAAGAACAACACGGCGTTGGAAATTTTGGAACAAGCCGCCCGTCCCATCCATGGTTTTTGCTCGGGAATCGGCACGGGAGGCAGTATTTCGGGCATTGGCGAGGTGTTTAAATCGCTGCATCCCGGCATCCTGATTTGGGCCGTGGAGCCCGAAAACGCTGCGATTTTGGCGGGGGGAACCATCGGCACTCACCTGCAAATGGGCATTGGCGATGGGCTGATTCCTGAAAATCTCAACACGGAAATTTATGACGATGTGTTTGTGGTCTCGGATGAACAGGCCATCCAAACCGCCAAGGATCTGGCACGGAAGGAAGGCCTTCTTTGCGGCATATCCAGCGGCACAAACGTGGCGGCGGCGGTCAGCATGGCCAAAAAGCTGGGTCGTGGAAAAACCGTGGTCACCCTGCTGCCGGATACCGGCGAACGATATTTTAGCACACCGCTTTTTGAGTGATGATGTAAAATCGAAGCCGGCACATCGAAACGCCAGAGCCGCCGCACACACTTCAGCCTCGCGGCTTGGCGCGGCACGATCCAAAGCCAACCCACATTTTTCCTTGAAGTCAGAAAGGAATAAATCCATGAAAAAGACAATCACGCTGTTGGCGGTCATGGTGGCCGTGGTTGCGTTGGCCGGGTGCAAGCTTTCACGCACACCGATTGATGCCGAAACCTTTGCGGCCAAAGCGGCGGCGGCCGGATACACGGTGACCGACGCCACACAGGAGCTGAACCAGGCGGACACCGTGGCGTGCCTGTTTGCCGCGAAAGGCACGGAGGAGGACGGGTATAAAATTGAGTTCAGGGTCTTGTCGAGCGTCGAGCAGGCGTCCGCCATGCACCGGGTGAATCGCCTTTACATGGAAGCGCAAAAGGGCTCGAGATACTCGCAGTCCGATGTGAGTGCCGGTAATTATTCTTCCTACAAGCTAACCTCAAACCAGTGGTATCACGTCAGTTCGCGCACGGAAAACACCTTCGTTTACGTCGTCGCTTCGGATGAATATAAAGATGAAATTGCCGCTTTTCTTCGCGAAATTGGGTATTAGACCGGCAATAATACTGCGCCGGGATAAGGCCGGTATTGAGCCGGCCCAAGCAAGCGGCGCGCAATAAGGATAAACTCATGGATCAAGCCACCATCAGGAAACAGGCGCTCAAGTTTCACACGGCACGAAGAAATCTGCTGTCCGTCGTTTGCTTTACGGCGCTCAATCTGCTGCTAACCGCGATTGACGCGGGCATTTATTTTCCGTTTTCGGCAACCGTACCGCAGTTTGCGTTTGAGGTTGGCAAAGGCCTAGCCGGGGATCTTCAAAACAACACGTTTTTGTTCATTGGTTTGTTTATCGCAGTTATTCTTGCCGCGCTGTATCTGGTTTGTTGGTTTTTTGCCAAACGCACGCGCGGATTTATCGCGGTGGCTCTGGTGTTTTTTAGCCTTGATAGCCTTTTGTTTCTTTTCATCATTTTTATAAGCGACTTTGAGCTTTCGCTTTTATTGGATGTGGCTTTTCACGGCTGGGTGCTGTTTTCACTGATCAGCGGAACCATCGCGTGGGCAAAATTGCGCAAGGTCAGTGTGGAGGAAATCAATGCCGTGCTGACGGCCAACCCCGCGTCACCTGCGGCAATTTGGCCGGGGGCGGAACAAGGTGGTGGCGCGACTGCCGCGCAAAATGTTGAAGTTGCCGCCGAAGTGACTGCCGAACCGATTGGCGAACCCGCCGATGAACCCGCAGCTGCACCCGCCGCAGAGCCTGTCGACAAACCCACCGGCGAATCTGATTAGGCGACAACTTTATTTTTGATCAAGCCGGAAAAGCGTAAAATGAGATTTTGTCAAGAAATACTTGACGCGCGCGATTATACTGTGGTACTGTGATTGTAGCAAAACAACATGCGTAGCGGTGAATCGGTTTGTGCGCTGTTGTTCCTCCGAACAGGGGTTGT
>JGI994J12354_10000709_pt1 | contig 33399 bp, 23 predicted proteins | sample IntmicLarv3ML3BL_FD_12354 | JGI IMG/M metagenome (IMG submission 12354) | reverse complement strand
AATGGTTTTGAAAAACTGCTTAAGTGCTTATAAAATACAAAATGAAAGATAAAAAGATTAAGACCGTGGGGGTTTCACCCCCACCGCCCCCGACAAGCGCACGCGCGCTTGACTGCGTAATATCATCCGCTTTGCGCATGCGTTAAATCAGAACCACTAACCTAGCTAAATTTTAAATCTTAGTAGTCCCTACGCTAATGAAAAAAGAACGCACGTAAGTGCGTTCTTAAAAAAGTGGTCAAGCGCACTGCGCTTGTCGGGGTTTGGGGCTGAAAGCCCCAAGGTCTTAATCTTTAGTCTTTAATTATTATAAAGGAGGAGCAATCTTGGGAATTGGTAAAAAAGTTTCCTTCGTGTCCCTAGGCTGTGATAAAAATTTGGTGGATAGCGAAATAATGCTAGGCATAATTGATAGAGAAGGCTATATAATGACACCAAATTCTAAAGAAGCTGATATTATCATTATTAATACTTGTGGTTTTATCATGGATGCAACTGAAGAAGGAATTGAAAATATATTAAAACTTGCAAGTTATAAGAAAAAAGGTAGTTGTAAAGGGCTTATAGTTACTGGCTGTATGGCTCAAAGGTATAAAAAAGAAATATTTAATGAACTGCCAGAAGTTGATGCAGTAGTTGGTACATCAGATTTTGGAATGATTGCAGAAATTATAAAAGAAGTTGTAGAAGGCAAACAAGTGCTACAAATTTCAGATGCAAACAAGTTGCTTAATGAAGACCTTAATTTACAGCGCAAATTAAGTACCCCTAGTCATTTCGCATATATAAAAATAGCTGAAGGCTGTGATAAGCACTGCACTTACTGCACTATACCGAGTATTCGTGGAAAATATCGTAGTCGAAGTATGGAAAGCTTGATTGCCGAAGCTACTTCCCTAGCAGAGCAAGGCGTAAAAGAATTAATACTTGTTGCTCAAGACACATCTCTATACGGTAATGATTTATATGGTGAAAGTAAACTCCATGAACTATTAAAAAAACTTTCTGATATAGATAAAATTAAATGGATAAGAATACTTTACACATATCCTGAACATATTACTAAAGATACTATTAATGAGATGGCAACAAATGAAAAAGTATGTAACTACATTGATATGCCTATACAACATAGCGATAATGAAATTTTGAAAAAAATGGGACGACAAACAAGTACGGAAAAACTTAAATCTATAATAAAAGAACTCCGCAGTAACATACCAGATATCGCTATAAGAACTACTACAATTGTAGGCTTCCCTACAGAAACTGAAGAAAATTTTAATAATTTAATAGATTTTATCAAAGAAGTGAAATTTGATAAGCTTGGAGTTTTTGAATACTCCAAAGAAGAAGGAACTCCAGCATATAATTTACCTAACCATGTATCACCTGAAGAAAAAGAACGACGTAAAAATTATGTTATGGAAGTACAGCAAAACATATCAGCACAAAAATTACAAAACTCTATAGGTAAAGTCTACAAAGTTATTGTTGAGAAAAAAGAGAATGAAAATGAAAACTCTTATTCTGGTAGAACATATGCGGATTCTTTTGAAATAGATGGTGTCATATTCTTTAATAGTATAGAAAACCTAGAAATAGGTGAATTTGTGAATATACGTGTAACTCATAGCACGGACTATGATTTAATAGGAGAATTAATGGATGAATCTAGCAAATAAACTTACGATGCTTAGGGTTTTTATGATACCCATTTTTTTAATGATTTTACTCTTAGAACCAATTGATATTCATTATTATGATGGTGCTTTAAGGGAAGAATTTTTTCCTAATATAAATAGACATATTGCTATAGGGATATTTATTTTAGCTTCCATTACAGATGCACTTGATGGATATATAGCAAGAAGTCGTAATATGATTACAAATTTCGGAAAGTTCATGGACCCTGTAGCTGATAAACTTCTTGTGTGCTCTGCTCTAATTGCAATGATAGAGATTGGTATTCTACCTGCTTGGGTAGTTATTGTAATAATTAGTAGAGATTTTATACTAACTAGTTTCAGGATGGTAGCTTCAAGCAACAACGTGGTTATAGCCGCTGATAAAATTGGTAAGATAAAAACAGTTGCTCAAATGGCAATGATTATTTACTTATTATTTGAATTTACAAGCCCTACCCTTATACTATTTGGAAACCTTTTAATAGGAATAGTAGTTATTCTTACGGTTCTTTCAGCTGCAAGCTATATTTTTAAAAACTTAGAGGTAATAAAAGAGTTTTAGTATCTAGTACATTTAAGTCGTAGTTTTCTTACATTGAAGAAAGGGGAAATTATTTTTATGAACGCAGAACTATTAACAATTGGTACAGAGATTTTGCTTGGCGACATATTGAATACAAATGTTCAGTTTTTGTCAAAAGAACTTGCTGAAATAGGCATATCTGTCTATCACCACACTGCTGTTGGTGATAACCCTGAGCGGATAGAAGCAGCATATAAACTAGCTTTTGAAAGGTCTGACATAGTTATAACAACTGGTGGTCTTGGTCCTACAGATGATGATATAACCAAAGAAATTGCCGCTAAATATTTTAACAAAGATTTAGTTATACATGAGGAAAGTTTTAAAAAGATAAAAGAATTATATAGAAACTATTCTATGACTTTAACAAAAGGTACTGAGAAAGAAGCCAGCGTTCTTGCAGGTTCCAAAACTTTATTTAATAAAGCAGGTCTAGCACCTGGTTGTATAGTAGAAGAAAACGGAAAAATATTAATAATGCTACCTGGGCCACCTAAAGAAGCAATACCTATGTACTTAAATGATGTGAAGCCCTATCTTCTATCAAAATCAAACTATATATATAAATCGAAAACTGTACGTATTTCTGGCATAGGTGAAGCCGAAGCTGAAAATATGATAAAAGATTTAATTGCTAGTCAGAGTAACCCATCAATCGCACCGTATGCGAAACAGTCAGAAATGGTTTTTAGAATAACAGCTAAAGCAGAAAATTCAGAAGAAGCAGACACTATAATAAAACCAACACTTGAGGAAATGTACAAGCGTTTTGGAGAAAATATATATGGTGAAGACGATACAACATTAGAAGAATGTGTTATAACTCTACTTAAAGAAAAAGGTCTAAAATTAGCTTGTGCTGAATCCTGTACAGGTGGTATGGTATGTTCTACGCTTGTAAACCACCCTAGTGCGTCTGAAGCTTTTGTAGAAGGTTTAGTTACCTACTCTAACGACGCTAAAATTAATAGGCTTGGAGTTAAAAAGGAAACTTTAGATACTTACGGTGCTGTTAGTGCGGAAGTTGCCGCTGAAATGGCAGAAGGTGTTGCAAGAACTTCTGGAACTCATATTGGAATCTCGACTACAGGAATAGCAGGACCAAAAAATGAAAATACAGATAAACCTGTAGGGCTAGTGTATATAGGTATATACATTAATGGAGAAACTAAAGTAAAAAAGTTCAATCTTATAGGTAACAGAGAAAGAATACGTATTTCAGCAACAACACGTCTACTCGATGCATTAAGAAGAGAGCTGTTAAGATGGTAAAAACCATAAACTATAAATTAGCTACCATATTTATTTTACTTGGTAGTGTACTTTTTGGTGGAGGGTATGTTGTAAGTGTAATTGGACTTGGCCACGGTCTTACACCACTTGAATTAATTGCAGGGCGCATGTTTATAGCATCTGTACTACTTAATATTATATTTTTTAAAAAAATAATAACAAATAGCCCTGCTGAAATAATAGCTGGTATAATTCTTGGCATTACAATGTTCGGTGCGTTCACATTTCAAAAAATCGGGTTACAATACACAACAGCATCTATCAGTGCTTTTATATCGTCAATTTATGTTGTAATTATACCCTTCATACATTGGATGTATTATAAAAAAGCCCCCGATAGATTTTCTAATATGGGCGCAGTTCTTACTATTATTGGTGTAGGTTTCATATCTTTAAATGATGGGTTATATATCTCCCTCGGTATAACCTTAACACTGATATGCGCTGTGTTTAATGCTGTGCAGATATTCAGTATGGAAATTTATAATAAAAAATTTGACCCCATTAAACTTACAGTAACAATGATGAATACTTGCTTTATAGCAAGTTTTTTACTTACAATATATCTTCAGGATTTTTATTCACATCAAACATTAGTGTTTGAACCAGTTAATATCGCTGTACTTTTTTATCTTGGAATAATGTCAACAATACTACCGTTCCTGCTTCAAAATATAGGCCAAAAATATGTATCTGCAACAAAAGCTTCTCTAATGATGTCTACTGAAGCAATATTTGGGACTTTATTCTCCATCATTGTCTTTAGCGAAGCTCTTAACGCACAAATGATTATAGGATGTTTTCTTATAATAGCAGCTATCGTAATAGCTGAAACCAAACTTCAATTTAAAGATTAACAAGCGCACGCGCGCTTGACCGCGTTTCGGCTCCAGCAAAGCTGTTCGCCGAGAAAAGAATAAAAAAGTGCTAAAAAGCTTGAGCAAAAATTTTAAACGCATGCGCAACGCGCATGCTTAAAGCGGTCAAGCGCGCTGCGCTTGTCAGGGGTGGTGGGGATGAAATCCCCACGGTCTTTGTCTCTTCAAAACTATTAGGAGGAAAAAAATATGGCTAAAAAATCAAATGCTACACCTGTAAGTTCTAGTGGTAAAATTGATATGGAAAAAGTTAAAGCTTTAGAAGTTGCTCTTGCTACTATAGAAAAAAACTTCGGTAAGGGCGCAGTCATGAAAATGAGTGAAAACCCTATTAGCAAAAATATCCCTGCTATTCCAACAGGTTCTCTAAGTTTAGATATAGCACTTGGAGTTGGAGGAATACCAGCTGGTCGTATTGTAGAAGTTTATGGCCCTGAATCATCTGGTAAAACTACCCTTGCACTACATGTTGTAGCGGAAGTGCAAAAAAATGGAGGAATCGCAAGCTATATAGATGCTGAACATGCACTAGACCCTATTTATGCTGGAAAGCTTGGCGTTGATGTTAATGAGCTTTACATATCACAACCAGATGATGGTGAGCAGGCATTAGAAATAGCCGATTCCATGGTTAGGTCAGGCGCAGTAGATATAATTGTTATAGACTCTGTTGCTGCACTTGTGCCAAGAGCAGAAATTGAGGGTGAAATGGGCGATAGCCATATGGGGTTACAAGCTAGACTTATGAGTCAAGCTTTACGTAAACTTACAGCTGTCGTAAATAGGACAAATTGTACAGTTATATTTATAAATCAGTTGCGCGAAAAAATCGGCATTACATTCGGGAGTAACGAAACTACTACTGGTGGACGTGCATTAAAATTTTATTCTTCTATTAGGATAGATATAAGACGTGCTGAATCTATAAAACAAGGTACCGAATTTTTAGGTAATCGTACTAGAATAAAGGTTGTTAAAAATAAAGTTGCCCCACCATTTAAAACTTGTGAGTTTGATATAATGTTCGGTGAAGGTATATCAAAAGAAGGCGATATATTAGATTTAGCTACCGACCTTGATATTGTAAATAAAAGCGGTTCATGGTATTCATACGATGAAATGCGTATTGGCCAAGGGCGTGAAAATGCAAAAAAATATTTTAAAGAAAATCCAGACAAATGCCGTGAAGCGGAAAACAAAGTTAGAGAACATTACAAATTAAAAGAGTTACCACCGATAGCACCATTAGCTGTTAAAGAAACCGAAGACGCACCAAAAGACTTACAGTTCGACGACACAGAAATAAAAATTTCAGATGATAAATAAAAAACAACAAAAGATTAAGACCGTGGGGATTTCATCCCCACAGTCCCTGACAAGCGCACGCGCGCTTGACCGCGGTTATTGCGTGAGCATAGCTCACGCTTTTAATTATATGGAGGAATCTGGTGAATATGCAAAATATTATTGTTATTAAAGATTATCAAACGGAGTATCTAGACCCTATCGCATTAAAAAAATACGATGAAGTAGAATGCGGTGAAGAATCAAACGAATATCCTAACTGGATATATTGTAAATCTTTAAACACGAAAAAAGAAGGTTGGGTTCCCAAACAGATATTAACAGCTCAAGATGAATTTGCAAAATCCCAAGCAATAGAGGATTATTCGGCTAAAGAATTAACTGTCAAAAAAGATGAAATATTAACCGCTCTTAAGCATTTGAATAACTGGACTTTATGCAAGGCACAAACTGGAGAGATTGGATGGATTCCAACTGAAAACTTGAAGTCTTTATAAAAATCAAAAAAATATGAACATTCTCAAACCCTTTTCATAAAAAACCAATAAGCTTATTAAAAACGCGGTCAAGCGCGCGTGCGCTTGTCAGGGGCTGTGGGGATGAAATCCCCACGGTCTTTTTTTAATTGTTTTTTTCCATGAGTTTTGATATAACTTCTTCAATGAATATAAAGAATACAGTGCGAGTCTTTTCATACGGTTTAAGATTGCTATTTTGAATAGATTTAGTTAAATAAAAAATATTGTCAATTTCTTTAGTTACAGTACTGTTAAACTCCTCTAATACTAGGATTACCCTAGCCTCTTTTTCTTTTAATTTATGAGCAAATGCTTCAAAAGTAAAAAATGCTCCTGTCACTGAAAAAATAAATACAAGGGTATTTTCATCCGCTAAATGCTTTGCTCGACTTTCTTCTTGTGTTGTAAAAATCTTTTTATCTGAGACAGAGTCTAGTTTATAAGCGAAATATTCCATACAAATGAAAGACGGGCCAAGTCCAAATAAAATAATTTTATCGTACTTGTTAAACTCTTGAATGAATTTATCAACAAGTCCCCAATCAAAGTTCTCTACATACTTTTTAATTTTTTTCAACTCATTCGTAATTTCCCTTTCATTAACGGAGATATTTCCCCCACTAAAAAAAAGCTTATACTGCTTAAAGTTAGCAAAATCTAACTTTTTAACATATTTTGAAATCTTAGATATTGATACTCCACAAAGTTCAGCTGCACGATTTATATTAATATTAGGATCTGATTTTACTACATCAGGAAGCTTTTCATGTATAGCAATTTCCGTAGCATTTAGATTATTTAAGTTAAGATACATTATAGAATTCCTTTTTATGTTTTAGTATAAATGATTTTTTGTAACTGTCAACATTCGGAAAATTTTCCGTTTCAGATAAAAAAACATTTTTTCTTAAAATTTTCAAAAAAAAGGTTTACAAATGAAAACATTTATATTATACTTACTTTGTAAATAAGCGTGAGGCCAAAAGTACACAATTGATAGCATTTATCAAAAAATACTAAAAAATATTTATGAATCACACTATTTAGTTGCATTTGATTTACAAAATAATAAAAAAATCAATCGTTCGGAAAATTTTCCGCCAAGGCCACCACAACTAATTTTAGAAAATTTTTTTACATTAAAAAATAATTAGAGTTTCGGGAGGAAATAATATGAGTTTCGATATCAAAGATTTTAATATGAATTTTTTTAGCTTAAAAAATAAATCAGCAATTATCACAGGGGGTAACTCAGGACTTGGTCAAGGTTATGCTCTTGCACTAGCAAAAGCAGGTGCAGATATTTTCGTTGTAACTCTTGAAGATGACAACGGTGTAACAAAAGAAATGATTGAGGCTGAAGGTGTAAAATATCACCAAATTATAGCTAACATTACTGAAGAAGGTGCTTGCAAACGCATAGCTGACGAATGTGTTAACGTCTATGGAAAAATCGACATATTAGTAAATAATGCAGGAATCTGCATCAATGAGCCAGATGTAACTAAATTCACAAGAAAAGAATGGGATAAAATGATAGCTATTAACTTAACAGCTGGATTTGAATTATCTCACGAAGTAGCCAAATACCTTATTCCACAAGGTAGCGGTAAAATTATTAATATCTGCTCGCTATTCTCTTACTTAGGTGGACAATGGTCACCAGCATATGCTTCAAGCAAACATGGTTTAGCAGGATTTACAAAAGCTTACGCTGATGAGTTAGCGCAATTTGGAATTCAAGTAAATGGTATTGCTCCAGGCTACTTTGCTACACCAATTACTACTGAAACTCGTGCGAATCCAGAGTCAAACCAACGTGTTTTAAATCACATTCCAGCAAATCGTTGGGGCCAAATCCAAGATTTAATGGGTGCTACAGTTTTCTTAGCTTCTGATGCTTCAAACTATGTTAACGGAACACTTTTAAATGTTGATGGTGGTTACTTAGTAAGATAAGCGTCCATCACACTAACCCACTAATGTTAAACCCAAATAAATATTTTGGGGCTATATGCCCCTAACCTTTTGTTCAATCCGACAACATGGCGTGCCCCTCAAACATGCATTTAAAATATTTAATTTTGTCGGATTGAACTCAAAATTTCAAAAAAATAATCAAACATTTTAAGGAGATGACTGCGTGATGAAATTAGAAAATGACGAGATTATAAACTTATTAAAAGAATTTTTAACAGAAGACCAAATAATTACTGACCAAGCAGCTTTATACGATGGAGCTTCAGATAGATATAATAAATACGCTAAAGCTAAAGGTGTTTTACCAGTACCATTACCAACGGCTATCGTTTACCCAAACAATGCTGATGAAGTAGCTAAAATATTAATATTTGCTGACAAGCACGGTATAAATGTAATTGCTAGAGGTGGCAAAACAGCAACTGAAGGTGGACTTGAAAACTGGAAAGATCAAGCTTTAGTTGTTGATGGTTCAAGAATAAACAAAGTTATAAAAATTGATACTTATAACATGCAAGCAACAGTTCAGTCTGGAGTTAAACTTCAAGATTTAGAAGATGAAGTTCGTAAATTAGGCTACACTACTGGACATTCTCCACAATCTAAACCAATTGCACAATATGGTGGTTTAGTTTCAACTCGTTCAATCGGACAATTCTCAACTTTATACGGTGGAATTGAAGATATGGTTGTTGGTCTTGAATGTGTATTCCCTAACGGACATATTTCTCGTATTAAAAACGTATCTCGTCGTGCAGGTGGCCCAGATATTAGACATATAGCTATTGGTAATGAGGGTACGCTTTGCTTTATTACTGAAGTAACAGTAAAGTTATTTAAATTTTTCCCTGAAAATCATCAGTTCCACGGATACTTAATTAAAGATGTTGATACGGGTATCAAAATTTTGCGTGAAGTAATGGTTAACGGATACCGTCCATCAGTTGCACGTGTTTATTCTGAAGAAGATGCTGCACAACATTTTTACCACTTCCATGATGGAAAATGCCTACTAATTTTAATGGCTGAAGGTGTAGAAGGAATTGTGAAAGCAACTTCCGCTGGAATTTTAGAAGCTGTAGAAAAATTCAAAGATGGAATTATAGAACGTGTTGAAGATAAATTAATTGAAAATTGGTTCAACCGCTTAAACTGGAGTGAAAAAGATATTGAAGATGAAGTTCAAGGTATGATTGAAAATGATTCTCATGCTGGTTTCACAACAGAAATTTCTTCAGATTGGGAAACAATCACTAAAATTTACTATAATGTTATGAATCGTATTCGTAAAGAGTTTGACCGTGCAGAAGATTTAACAATGCTAGGCGGACATTCTTCTCACAGCTATATCAATGGAACAAATATGTACTTTGTTTATAACTATAAAATTAATTGTGAGCCTGAAGACGAGTTACGTCTATACCATCACCCACTTCAACGCATTATTGTAGAAGAAACTCTTAAATTAGGCGGATCTATGTGCCACCACCATGGCATTGGTAAATACCGTAACGAGTGGACAAATGAAGAACATGGTTCAGCGTTATTCATGTTAGAAAAGTTAAAACAAACTTTTGACCCGAACGACATAATGAACTATGGTAACATTTTCTACAAAGAAGAAGGCGCAAAATATCAGAAGTAGTTGCAAAGACTAAGACCGTGGGGATTTCATCCCCACAACCCCTGACAAGCGCACGCGCGCTTGACCGCGTAATAGCATCCGCTATGCGCATGCGTTAAAAATTTTAAATTTTCGTTAGTGAAACTTCCAGCGAACGGCTCCAGTGAAACTGTTCGCTGGAAGACGAAAACGGGTCAAGGGTGTAACCCTTGCTAGGGTTTTGAGGTAAGTAGCCCCAAGGTCTTAATCTTTTGACTTTAGACGCGTGCAAGTTTTGATCAAACTTTTTCATTAAGAAAAAAAGTAAAAAAAGACTTATGGGACTTCGTCCCAACCCATTGCGGTATATCACAATTTCTCTCGCTTTTTGAAAAAAGCGACGCAAAAACTTTAAGCAAGCGCATATGCGCTTGCAAATAACGCAGTCAAGCGCGCGTGCGCTTGTCGGGGTTTGGGGCGGACAGCTCCAAGGTCTTATATATCTCTAAAAGGCTACATCGTAATGATGTAGCCTTTTGAAAAACGATTTAGGAGGAATTCTTTAGATGAGTAAGTATATTATGGGAATAGACAATGGTTCACAAAGCACAAAAGTATCTATATTTGATTTAAAAGGATATGAAGTGGCTTTTGGAAACTGGAAATTACAAGACAACTTAACACCAGAACCAGGAGTAGTTATTCATCCAGAAGATGATTTATGGGATAGCATCAAAATGGGTATTAAAAAATGCCTAGAAAACTTTGAAGGAAATACAGATGACATTATTGGAATTGGTGTTTGTACTATTCGTTGCTGTCGTGCTCTCTTAAAAAAGGATGGCTCATTAGCAGAACCAATTATAAGTTGGATGGATGTTCGTATGAAAGAATCATACAAACACGAAAATAAAGATGTTGCATATGTAACTAGTACTACAGGTTATATTTCTAACCGTTTAACTGGTGAATTTACTGATTCGGCATCTAACTTAGAATTTGGATGGCCACTTGACCTCGCAAAACTAGAATGGTCTGAAGATGATGAAGTTTTTAAATCTTGCGGTCTAACTCGTGACATGGTATTCAAAGCAGTAAAACCTGGCGAACTACTAGGAACACTAAAACCTGAACTTTCAAAAGAATTCGGATTACCTGAAGGACTTCCTATTGTAGCATCTGCAAATGATAAAGCAGTAGAAGTATTAGGTTCAGGAATTAACAGTGAATCAAGTGTAATGATTTCTCTAGGTACTTTTATATCAGCTATGCTGTATCGTGAAAACACATGGGAAGGTAGCCCTACTAGCTTTTGGCCAACACTCGCTTGCGTGCCACACAAATATGTTTACGAATCTAATGGGATACGTCGTGGTATGTGGACAGTTACTTGGTTAAAAAATATTCTGGGCGAAGAAATTACTACTGAAGCTAAAAAATTAGGATTATCCGAGGAAGACTATTTAAATATGAAAGCAACTGATATTCCAGCAGGTAGCGACGGATTAATTACGATTCTTGACTGGTTAGCAACTCATGCTGACCCATATCGTAAAGGTATCATGATTGGATTTGACCAACGTCATACAAAATTCCACATGTATCGCTCTATTATTGAAGCTATTGCTTTTAACATTAAAAATAATGTAACGGATATGGCGGAAGAAGTAGGCTGTAAGCTAGAAGAAGTAGTAGTTATTGGTGGTGGCTCTAATAGTGATTTACTGATGCAAATTTTAGCAGATCAGTTTAACCTTCCAGTTTTAAGAAAAGAAGGGACTAGCTGTGGTGCATTGGGGGCGGCTATGTGTGTAGCTAAATATGCAGGAATTTATAAAGCTTTTGATGAAGCAATAGAAAATATGGTAAGAACAGAGAAGGTATTTACACCTCAAACTGAAACACACGAATTATATCACAAAATTAATGAAGAGGTTGTGAAAAACGTTCGTATTCACACAGACGAAGTGTTGAAGCGTTCATACCCGATTTTTAGTTAAGGGGGGATACATATGAATGAGAGTAATTTCAAACGTTATTTTCAATTTTTATTAATAGTTCTAGCTGCTGGTTCGATTTATCCTTTGATATATTTGCGTGGGAACTATCAAGAAACAATCTTAGAAGTATTTGGTATTACACTTGAACAGTTAAATTTTATTTATTCAGCATTAGGAATCGCATTTATTGCGGGATACTTTCCAAGTGGGTGGCTTGCAGATAAATTTTCAGCGAAAAAATTAATTTCCCTTTCGCTATTAGTTTGTGGTCTTGCTGGACTATGGTTTGCTCAAATTCCAAGCTATAACACCGTTTTAATTATTTTCGTTATTTGGGGAATCTTTTCCGTTTTCACATTCTGGTCTTCTCATTTAAAAATTGTAAAGCTTATTGCAAAAAAAGAAGAGGAAGGAAGATTCTTTGGTATTTTAGATGGCGGACGTGGAGTTGTTGAAGCAGTTCTTGCAACCATTGCCCTACTTATTTTCACTAATGTAAGCGGTGGTTATGATGAACGCAACTTTGAAGCACTACAAAGCGTAATATATATGTATGCTTTTGTTATGATAGCTGTATCAGTTTTAATATTTATATTTGTACAAGATGATTCAAAATCTCCAAAAGCGTCAGAGATATCTAACGAACCAAAGGCACCAGCAGCACAGTTAAATGCCGAAACACTTAAAAAAATTGTAGGAAACAAGTATGTTTGGATAATGGGTTCTATTATCTTTATGTCTTATTCGTTAGTTTGGACAGTATTTTTCTTAGGCGGTTTCTTACAAACAAATGTTGAAATTAGTGCAATTCGTGTTGGTCAAGTTATGGTTATCAGTTTATGGATGAGACCTGTCGGAGGAATAATTGGAGGAATTTTAGCTGATAAATTCGGCAAAGGTAAAATTTTAGGCACAGCATTGGCATTTGGTGCGGCAGGTTTATTAGCATTATCACTCGTTCCAGTAGCTACTACACCACAATTTTTCTTTGAAGCCACAGTTATCTTTGTTAGCTTAATGATTTATACAATCCGTGGACTTTACTGGTCACTACTAGGTGATTGCAAAATAGATGAATCTGTATTAGGATTATCTATTGGATTCATATCCTTATTAGGATACTTACCAGACTTCATAGTTCCAATGGTTAGTACTGCACTCTTAACAATGTTTGGAGGTTATGCAGGTCAAAACGCATTCTTTGTTTTTGGTGCTATTATGGGTACTCTTGGTATTTTAATGATTATTGTATTTAGCACATCTTTAAAAAAAGAGATTAAATCATCCAATGAACAGCTATAGAAAGAGGTTTTACAACCTCTTTCTATAATCGTTCATTTTTTTAATGGAGGGATTATAGTGAAAATAGTTTGTTTAGTAAAATTTGTTCCCAAAGTCGACGATTTTAAATACGACTATGAGCAGAATATTTTAATTCGGGATAATGTACCAATGATTTTAAATCCTGATGATGCTTGTGCATTAAGTTACGCTCTACAACTCAAAGATAAAAACCCTGAAACTACAGTTGAGGTTGTCAGCATGGGACCTTTAGGGCTAAAAGAAAAAATGGAAGATTTACTTAGACGAAATGTAGACCGTGCTACCCTCTTAAGTGATAAAAAATTTGTAGGAAGTGATAGCTTCGCTACTAGCCATGTATTATCTACTTATTTGAAAAGCCGTAATTATGATTTAATACTTAGTGGGAGTCAAACCCTAGATGGAGATACTGGTCATATCGGGCCACAAGTTGCGGAACTTTTAGATATTCCACAATGTTCAAATATCGTTAAAATTAACGACATTAATTCGGAAACTGCTACCTTTACAATAGATGATGAAGATAAGTTGATTACGTTTGAAATGTCACTTCCCTGCTTACTTAGCGTCTCTAAAGATAGCAAATATAAATTAAAATTTGTTAAATCTTCTGATATGCATAAAGATGTAGAAGAAAAATTCTTTGTCCTAACTAATGAAGATTTGCAACTTCCAGCTGATAAAATAGGATTAAAAGGTTCACCAACAAAAGTATCAAAATCCTTTGTAAAAAAGCTTGAAAAAAGAAAAACTGAATTTATAAAATGTGATGATGCAGGCATTGAAAAAATATATAAATTTCTTCAAAGTCAGGGGGTAGTCTAATGTACAAAATCTTAATATATTTAGAAAAAACACATTTAAAAAGTAGTTTGGATTTAATTAAAGTAGCGGAAATCATAGGAGATTCGAAACAAAATTATGAAATATATGGTGTAGGTTTAAACTTATCCGATGATTTGGAAATTATGAACCTAGATAAAGCAATTAATATTCAATCCTCTATCATGGACTATGATACTATGAACATTTCAAAAATACTTAAAGAAATTCACGAAGAACAAAAATTCGATTGTATTTTAGTATCAGCAACTACCTTTGGAAGAATGCTTGCACCAAGACTAGCAATGAAATTAAATACAGGACTTGTAGCCGATGTAACAGAAGTAAGCGTAGAAAATGATAAGCTTGTAATGGTACGTCCTGCTTTCACAGGTAAAATTATGGCTGGAATTACTTGTGACAAAACTCCAATTATGATGAGTATCCGCCCTAATGTTTTTGAAAATGATACTATCACTAGAAAAGCACCCAAATGGACAATTTACGAACCAGTAATCCCTACACCGACAATTCGTCAAATAGAAACAACTTCTAAAGCTTTGTCTCCAGATATTAGAGATAGTAATTTATTAGTTTCTTGTGGCGGTGGTATGGACAATAAACTAGAATCCGCTAAACTTTTAGCCGAAAAACTGAATGGAAAGCTGTCAGTTAGTCGTCGCCCTGTCGATTCAGGGGTTGCTAGTAGAACAATTCAAGTTGGACAATCAGGAAAAATTGTCAGCCCCAAAATATATATAGCACTTGGGATTTCAGGCTCGCAACAACATATTGACGGTTTGAAAAATATTGAGACAATAATTTCTGTTAATACAGACAAGTATGCCGCACTAAACCATCTAGCCGATTTTGTAGTTGAAGGCAATGGACATGAGTTTATAGAGTTATTATTAGAACGCTTATCAAAAGATTAAACAGCATGAATTTTATTCCCCTATTTACTAAATGCTAATATTAGGTATAATTAAAAGACAAATATCTATCACCAAAATTAGGAGGTTAATTTTATTATGGCTGAAAATTTTTTTTTAGAAACGGTTTCTCTTTTCGCTATGCGAAATGAGGTCGACTGCATTGTACTTGGCGGTTCAAGATCCACAGGACACAATGATGAAGATTCAGATTATGATATTTATGTGTATTTAAATGCACCTCTAAATATAGATATTCGTACAGATATACTTAAACAAACGAGTAAGTATTTTGAAATAAATAATACTTTTTGGGAAACAGAAGATGAATGTACACTCAATGATGGTGTTGATTTAGAAATTATTTATAGAAATATACAAGATATGGATAAGCATTTACATTCCGTTTTGATTGACGGTAATGCTTCATGTGGTTACAGTACATGTATGTGCTACAATGTGTTTCATTCAAAAATTATTCATGATCCGCATAATTACTATAGTAATCTCGTGAAAAAGTACTCTTTCCCATACCCAACTCATCTTAGTGAAAATATAGTTCGTAAAAATAGAGTCTTGCTAGAGGGTCATATGCCTTCATACAATTTACAAATCAAAAAAGCTATCACAAAAAGAGATTTAGTTAGAGTTAATGATAGAATTGCTCAATTCCTAGCCAGTTATTTTGATATTATTTTCGCTATAAATAAAGTTTATCATCCTGGTGAGAAAAATTTGGTTCAACGCACGCTTGATTCATGTGATAATCTACCTGAAAATTATGGCGAAAATATACAAAAGCTTCTTAGTACCAATTCTGGCGAAGTGATTTTGCAGACTATTTCTGATATGGTAACGGATTTGGATAAATTGATAGTGTGAAGATAAAGACCGTGGGTGCTTCGCCCTCACCACCCCGACAAGCGCACGCGCGCTTGACCGCGTTTCAGCTTCGCTGAGAAAAAGATTTAAAAAAAGGAACGCACGTATGTGCGTTCTAAAAAAAGGCAGTCAAGCGCGCTGCGCTTGCGGTGGTTTGGAGGCGGAGCCTCCAAGGTCTTAATCTTTTAATCTTTAATTTTTCTCTATGACGCATACTGCCATTTTAACAAACATTTCTTTTAATAGCGGAGTGCGAGCTAACACTTTTGTTATATCTCTAAGGGGTACTTCTTTGTAATATATAGGCGTTATATTTAACTGCTTTAATATAGCCTTAAAACGAACTAAAGTCATACCGTTAATATACGAAAAATATTCTTCGCCATTTGCTTTTTTAGCAATTCTAAATTCTATTCTATCTTTTCCATCTGGAAGATTTGCAACCGCATCTTTATATACTTCTATTAATGTTGCATCATCAAAAAATAAATGTACCCATGGTATCCCTATAGCATCACTTAAATGCGCACCAAAAGGATGGTGGTATGGTGGAAAGTTTAAATATAACCTACCACCCATTTTTAAAACACGTATACATTCTTTAATCACTTTTTCTGGCTCATCCACATGCTCCATTGCGTCATTCATGATGATAGTATCAATACTATTATCTTCAAATGGTAAATTCGCTGCATCACTGCTAACAAAATTAAATTTATTTTCTAAGTTTAATTTTTTTGCTAAAGCTTCCGCTTCCACTTTATATTTAGATAAAATTTCAACACCATGTATTTTTTCCACACCTAAAGAAGCATAATACATTGTTTTACCTGCTGCACCACACCCTATATCTACAACTATTTTATTTTTAAACATTTCCTCTGCACTCAAAAATTCTAAATAAAACTTAATTGTATCTATCCCTTTAGAATATTGCCACTCACTATAAGTCATAACACCATCGTTATTTAAATTAAAAGGATGTTTTGGTAAAGGAAATTTAGAATTAACTTTTTTACATATCTTGGCTTTCATACGCATAAAATTATTATCCTTTCACTAGCATAAGATACTATATGTACCAGAATAATAACCTAATAATGCCATGTATGTCAATTTTTTTGTATATAGTCAATTACACATAAAACAAGAGGAAACAATTAAAAGATTAAAAATCAAAAAATTTCATACTTTTTTGAAAAAAAGTATGGCAAAAAACTTCAAGCAAGCGCATGCGCGCTTGTCGGGGTTTGGGGCGGAAGCCCCAAGGTTTTTATGGTTAGCATAGACAGAAAAAATCGCAGGGCTATGCGCCCCACGATTTTTATTATTTGATAGTTATTAAATCTTCTTTTACATCAATTGAAGTTTTATCTACAACCGTTAATTCGTTGAAATTATCTGTATTTGTAATCACAACTGGAGTTTCTGTGCTGTAGCCTTCTGATTTAATTCCATCTATATCAAATGTTACAAGTAGTTGACCTTTTGTAACTTTATCGCCTTCTGATACATGAACGTCAAAATATTTGCCTTCTAGCTGAACTGTATCCATACCTATATGTATAAGTATTTCTACGCCATACTCTGATTCAACTGCAATCGCATGTTTTGTACCTGTAACTGTAGCTATTTTACCATCTACAGGTGAGAAGATTTTGCCCTCTGAAGGTAATATACCTACGCCTTTTCCTAGCGCACCTGAAGAAAAAACTGCATCAGTTAAATTTTCAAGTTTTATAATTTCGCCTTTAACTGGGCTACCAAGTATCATAGTTTCTGGTCTTGGTGCTTTAGTTTCAGGAGTTGCTACTTCAGCGTCTTTATTCTTTTTTTTACCAAACCCGAACATAAAATCAAACCTTTCCTAATTTTTTTTAATATTTATTTTCTAACCTATTAATTCATTAATCTCGGCTATTGTAGATTTTTCGCAAACTTTTCTTGCAAGCTCTTGTGCCTCAGCATAGCTTGTATTTCTTATTTTATATTTTATTTCTGCTATAGCACCAGATGCCATACTAAACTCATCAAGCCCCATACCTAAAAGAACAGTTAATGCTTTTTCATTGCTTGCAAATTCACCGCACATGCCTACCATCTTATTATATTTATGTCCAGCATCTATAACTTTTTTAATAGATCTAAGTACAGCTGGGTGGAAAGAATCATATAGCTTTGCAATTTTTTCATTTCCTCTATCAACAGCAAGTAAGTACTGAGTTAAATCATTAGTTCCTATACTAAAGAAGTCTACTTCTTTTGCTAAATCTTCACAATTAATTACAGAAGCTGGAGTTTCTATCATAATACCAGTTTCTATATCTGCATCAAATGCTATGCCTTCTTTAGCCAGCTCATCTTTACATTCTTGTAAAACAAGATTTGCTTCTCTAAATTCTTCTAAAGATATAATCATAGGATACATGATGCGAGTTTTACCAAAAGCACTTGCTCTAAGTATAGCTCTTAATTGAGATTTAAATACATCCTTAAGCTCAAGGCAAATTCTTATTGCCCTCCAACCTAGAAATGGATTTTCTTCTGTATCAAATTTATAGTATGGAAGGTCTTTATCTCCACCTATATCAAGTGTACGTATAATCACACTTTTGCCATTACAAAGTTCTACAGATTTTTTATAAACTTCAAATTGCGCTTCCTCAGTTGGGAACGCGGCCTTACTTTCCATATATAAAAATTCTGTTCTAAAAAGCCCAACACCTTCAGCACCATTTTTCATAGCATTTTCTACATCAGTAATACTACCTACGTTTGCGCAAAGCTCTACAACTCTACCATCTATAGTTTCAGCCTCTAAATGGCTCAATTTTTTTAGTTCTTCTTTCTTTTTGTTATATTCATGAGTCTTTTGCTCATATTCTTTTATAATGTCATCGGTAGGATTTATAAATATTTGCCCACCTAAACCATCAAGTATTATATAATCATCTGATTTTATATCATTCACATCATTACCAACACCTACTATTGCTGGTATACCTATGCTTCGTGCAATTATGCATACATGGCTCGTAACTCCGCCAACTTGAGTAATAAAACCTAATACTTTATTAAAATCCATATTAGAAGTATCAGAAGGGGTTAAATCTTTTGCTATTATTATAACTTCATCTTCTATAGATTTGAATGGATTTAAGTTAATTCCTTTTAAAATTGCCATAAGTCTTTTGCAGACATCATTAATATCTACAATTCTTTCTTTTAAATACTCATCTTCTATGCCTGCAAATAAACTTACCATTTCGCTTTCAGTTTCTTTTAAGGCTAACTCTACATTTTTATTTTCATCATTTATTTTTGCTCTAACAGAATCAATTAAAGTGATATCTTCTACTATTTCTAAATGTGCAGCAAAGATATCGTTATTTTCAGCTAAAAGCTTAATCTGATTTGAAGCTTCAGAAACAGCGTTTTTAAACCTAAGAGTTTCTGATGGTTTTGCAGAGTCTGTAATGATACTTGTATCTACTTCAATTTTTTCCTGTTGAACAATAAATGCTTTACCCATTACGATGCCTTTAGAGGCAACTTTATCAACTTTTATACAGCGCATAAACCACCGTTCCCCTCAACTTGAACTTTTTTTGTATCTTTTAGTGATCTAAAGTATCCATGAATTCAACAAATGATTTTAATTCTTCTGCTTCGTTATCTCCATCAACTGTTATTTCTACTTGTGAGCCAAATTTTATACCCAACGCAAGTATACTTATTATACTTTTACAGTTTCCTATTTTACCATCATAATTCATTTTTATATCACTAGAAAAATTTTTAACAAATTGAACTATTTGAGATGCTGGTCTAGCGTGAATTCCTTCTTTACATTTAACTTCTATTGTAGCTGATACCATTAATTATCACTCCTATTTAATATTTAGTAAATTTTTTTCAGATTTGTTTAAAAACAATAAAAACCGTACTTATACATTTTTAAAAATTTGGATTTTGAAGTAAAAATAGCTATAAATCAAATACTTAAGACTAATTAACTATAATAATAACATATCACCTCTTTAAACATTTGTCAATTTTTTTATTAAAATCACCCCTAACTTGTATGAATTGAATAAAAAGCAAATTCAATTTATCGGATTTTTTGTCTATAAATTAAAAACTTTACTATTTCTTTAGCATATCCTATAATAGGCTATAAAATTAATATTTATCTTAATTTTATAATTATGAAAGGGGATTAAAGCATGTGTGGTGTAGTTGGATATATAGGAAAACAGGAGGCTACTCCTATTTTAGTAGATGGTCTTAGAAGGCTTGAGTACCGTGGCTATGATTCGTCTGGTATTGCTGTATTTGGCGAAAATATAAATGTTGTAAAATCTAAAGGTAAGCTTGTTAATCTAAGTGAAAAAATTGAATCTTTAGGTAAATTTTCTGGAAATTTAGGTATAGGTCATACAAGATGGGCTACTCATGGGCAACCTAGCGATTTAAATGCTCATCCTCATATGAGCAATAACAAGAAAATATCTCTGGTTCATAACGGAATTATAGAAAATTATTATTCTCTTAAGGCTTTCCTAAAAGAAAAAAATTATACTTTCTATTCTGAAACGGATACAGAAGTTGTTGCTAATCTATTCGATTTTTACTATTCACAAAACAAAAATACGTTAGATACTTTAATAAAAGTAATGAGCGAAATAACAGGTTCTTTCGCTTTTGCTATTATGTGTGATGATAATCCTGATGAAATTTTAGCAGTACGAAAACACAGCCCGCTTGTTATTGGAATTGGTGAAGGAGAAAACTTTATTGCTTCTGATATGCCTGCTATCTTAGAGCATACGCGTAAATATTATTTATTAGATGATGAAGAAATAGCAGTTATCAAAAAAGATTCTATCACTATCTTAGATTTGAATAAAAATCAAGTTAATAAAGATGTCTTTGAAGTAGATTGGGATATTTCGGCCGCTGAAAAAGGTGGATATGATTATTTTATGCTTAAAGAAATTATGGAACAACCTAAAGCTTTAAACGATTGTATAAGCCCTAGACTTGTTAATGGTGATATTAAACTAGATGATATCTCCTTAACTTCTGATGACATTAAAAACATAAATAGAATCCATATAGTGGCTTGTGGTAGCGCATGGCATGCTGGACTTATAGGTAAAACTGCAATAGAAAAACTTTCGAGAATACCTGTAGAAGTAGATTTAGCGTCAGAATTCAGATACCGTAACCCTATCTTAGATAAAAATGATTTATGTATAATTATAAGTCAGTCAGGGGAAACAGCTGATACTCTAGCGGCACTGCGTGAAGCTAAACGTCAAGGAATTAGAATATTATCAATTGTAAATGTTGTAGGAAGTTCTATTGCACGTGAAAGCGATGACGTGTTATACACTTGGGCTGGGCCTGAAATTGCGGTTGCAACAACTAAAGGATATTCTACACAAGTAGCTTTACTTTATCTTGTAGCATTAAAATTCGGATATGAAAGAAACCTTGTTTCTGATGCAGAAAAATCTGAGCTTATAGAAAATTTAAAAACTTTACCAGATCATATAACTACTCTACTAAAACAAGAGGATAAAGTTAAAGCATTAGCTAAAAAATACTCTACTTGTAAAGATGTGTTTTTAATAGGTCGAGGTATAGATTATGATGCTGTGCAAGAAGGTTCACTTAAACTTAAAGAAATTTCTTATATTCATAGTGAATCATATGCCGCTGGCGAATTAAAACACGGTACCATTTCCCTAATTGAAGATGGTACGCTTGTTATTGCCGTTGCAACACAAGCTAATATAATTGAAAAAACGCTCAGCAATTTAAAAGAGGTTAAATCTCGTGGCGCCATTGCCCTGGTTATAACGACAGAAGGAACACACACATTAGACGACGCCACAGATGATGTTATATTTATGCCTGCGATTTCTGATCTATTCACAGCAACGCTTTCAGCAATACCACTTCAACTTTTTGCCTACTACATTGCAGTTGAGCGTGGTTGTGATGTCGACATGCCGCGTAATCTTGCCAAGTCTGTTACTGTCGAGTAAAAAGATTAAAAGATAAAGATCGTGGGGATTTCATCCCCACACCCCGACAAGCGCACGCGCGCTTGACCGCGTCATTAGCAAGCACATTCGTGCTTGCTTTTTTTATTTATTGCTTTAGCGTAACAAATTAAATTTTAAATTAAAAGAAAAGAACGCACGTATGTGCGTTCTTAAAAGGGTCAAGGGTGAAACCCTTGCTAGGTGTGGGACAGCGTCCCACGAAAGATTTTAATCTTTTAATCTTTTAAAAGATTTTTCTATGTCGCTTAATAGAGTCTCGTCTTGTATTTTTGAGATTTCGCGGACTGCTTCAGTGAGGCCTTTTTCGCTTATTAGATTTTGCAAGTTGATACTTTGTTCGTCTTCACCATTTTTGTAGTGTAGAGCTGCACCAATGCCAAGTACTAGATTTTCTGTATTTACATTGTAACTTCTAGCAGTCATTAATGGTTTGATTAATCTGTCATTTTCACTTAGCTTTCTAAGTGGTTCTCTGCCAACTCTTACAACATCATCGTTTAAATGAGCATTCTTAAATCTTTCTATTATTTTATCAATATATTCTAAATGAGCCGCTTCATCAAAACCATATTTGCCTATTAGGCCTTTACCGCTTTCAATCATAGCGGATTTAACCGTATTATAAATCTCTACATCTTCGATGCTTTTATCTATTGTAGAGTGTCCCTTTAGGTATCCAAGATAAGCTGTCAGTGCATGACCCGTGTTCAAAGTAAAAAGTTTTCTTTCTACATATGCTGTAAGATTATCAACTAAAGTCATACCTTCAATATTAGGAATTTCCCCTTTAAACGCGCTTTGTTCTACATTCCATTCACAATACTTTTCAACTACAACGTCCGTAATATTTTCACTTTTTGTAGGTGGAACGATTCTATCAACTGAACAATTCGGAAAACCAACATATTCGTTTAAATATTCTATTTCTTCAGAATTTAAATATTTTAATACTTCCTCCTTAAGTTGCGCGCTTGCATTCACTGCATTCTCACAAGCTATTATATTAAGCGTAGATTTGATATTACTTTCTTTTCTAAGTCTTATACCATCCGCAACAGTTTTAGCGATTTTTGGTATAACTACAGGGCCAACCGCCGTGGTTATAAGTTCCGCTTCTTTAAACTTATCTAATAACTCGCTACTACCAGAAAGAACTCCACTAATGTTTGTTACACTTTCCGTGTATGATTCAGTATCCATCACATGAACCGTGTAATTTTTTTCTTCATTAAGCTTATTTATAACTTCAGCATTTACATCAGCAAAAATAACATGATAGCCTGCTTTTTCAAGCAGTAAACCTATAAATCCACGACCTATATTACCAGCACCAAATTGTATCGCATATCTCATAATTAAACCCTCTCCTTTTTCTTAAGTAATAAAGATCAAAACAGTGAGACTCCGTCTCATACTCTGCAAGCTTTTAAAAAAAGCTTGACCAAAAATTTCAAAGCAACGGCATAGCCGTTGCTAAAAACGTGGTCAAGCGCACGTGCGCTTGTGGGGGTGTTGGGGCGCATAGCCCCAAGGTTTTAATCTTTTAACCTTAGCTAAATGTTTTAAATATAAAGTCTTTATCTGTAGTTGTTTTTAATTTTTGAAGAACTTCTTCATCTTCAACTGATATAGAAATTTTTGCAAGTATATCGAGATGCTCGTTACCTACTCCAGCTATACCTATTACTAAGTTAGCAATATCATCACCAAACTTTATACCTTCAGGATATTGTAGTACAACAATACCAGATTTTAAAACTTCGTCTTTTGCGTCGCTTGTGCCATGTGGTATTGCTAGATTTAATCCTATATAAGTTGTGGTTAGTTCTTCCCTTCTAAGCATTGCACCTATATAGCCTTCATTTACATATCCGCCCGAATGAAGTAATTCTCCTGCTTTCTTAATAGCTTCTTCCTTAGAAACACTAGGGAGACCTACTAATATATTTGCTTCTGTTAATATTCCGTTATTCTCGCTTGGTTTTTCAACCGCTGGTTCTTCTTTACTAACAACTTGCGTACTAGTATCACTTGCGCTTTCAGTATTTTTACTTTTATTTTGTAACCTTTCAAAAAGTGAGTCAAGATTTTTATCACCTAAGAAATTTTCAATGAATATATGTTCGCTATTTGGTGCACTTTTCTGAACTCGCTCTGATAAAATTATTTGGCAAATAACTACATCAGCATCACTAGGAACATTATCTACAGATGTATTTTTAACTTCAATTCCAAGACCTAAATCTTTAATTCTGTTTCTAAATTTTGTAGCACCCATTGCACTAGAACCCATACCTGCATCACATGCAAAAATAATTTTTTTGATATCAGTTTTTTGTACTGAATTCTGAGTAGCAGTAGTAGATTTCATATCTTTCATTTTTTCCTTAGCTTCATCCAAATTACTATCCTCTGGCATACCCTTAATTATTGGAGCTGCAACCAAAAACGAAACAGCCGCACCGATCATAACACCTATAAGTATAGTAAATGCATCTCCTCTAGGTGCCATTGCTAGAAATGCAATTATACTACCTGGTGAAGCAGGGCCAACAAGACCAGCATCAGTTAAAGTAAAGAAGAAAATACTAGCCATAGATCCAGCTATAGGCGCAACTATAAGTACTGGTTTCATAAGTATATATGGGAAATAAATTTCATGTATACCACCAAAGAAATGAATGATGATAGCCCCAGGAGCTGTATCTCTAATTGTTCCCTTAGCAAAAGCCCAATACGCTGCAAGCACACCAAGACCAGGCCCTGGATTTGCTTCAAGCATATACATTATAGATCTTCCAGTTTCCATAGCCTGTTCAGCACCTATTGGTGAGAATATACCATGATTCATTGCATTATTTAAAAATAATACTTTTGCAGGCTCTATAAATATTGCCGTTAAAGGTAGTAAGCCCATAGCCATAATCATATCAACGCCTACAGTTAGAAAGCCTGTAAGAGTTTCTATAAAGGGACCTATAGCATAAAAACCGAAAACCGCAAGTAACACACCGATAATACCTATAGAGAAATTATTTACAAGCATTTCAAAGCCAGCGGGAATTTTTCCGTCAACTGAATCATCGAATTTTTTAATTACCCATCCAGCAAATGGACCCATCATCATAGCACCAATAAACATTACAACATCACTTCCTGCTATAACGCCTGTTGTAGCTACTGCTGCTATAACGCCTCCTCGTGGACCACCAAGCATCTTACCACCTGTAATACCTATTAATAGTGGTAGTAAATAAGTTATCATTGGCCCAACCATTGTAGCTAGTCGCTCGTTTGGCAACCATCCTACTTCAATAAATAGAGCCGTAATAATACCCCACGCAATAAACGCACCTATATTAGGCATTATCATACTACTTAAAGATTTTCCAAATTTTTGTACATTAGCTTTTAACATATTATCCCTCCGTACTAAAGTTAATTTTAAAACTTATACACAATGATACCATAGCCTTCTAAACTTTAACATTGTTATTTTTTACTAATTGCTATGACTTTATTTGTGAAAATTTCACAATACGAAAACTTTTAATTACCTTTTTTTGAAAAATACTGTATTTTTTTGTTTTCTTAACTGGATTTTATTTTTCTAGTTATTTTTTATATTTTTTTCAAATATTTCACTTCATCCATTGTTAAATCTCTATATTCCCCTCTCTTAAGCTCGCCTAAAAATATTTTTCCTGTAGCTATTCTTTTTAAAGCTATAGTTTTATGGCCTATAGCTTCGCACATCTTTCTTACCTGTCTATTCTTACCTTCCTTTATTACTATCCTTAAACTACATGTTCGGCCTTCATCTTTCACTATTTCAACCTTCGCCTTAGCAGTTTTATAATCACCTATCATTAATCCCTCTCTAAATTTTTCTAAGCTTTCATCTGTTGGTACACCTATCACTCGTGCAATATAAGTTTTTTCTACATCATGTTTAGGATGTGTTAACCTATAGGTCAAATCACCATCATTTGTCATAATTAACAATCCTGAAGTGTCATAATCCAGTCTACCTACAGGATATATTCTTTCCTCTATATCACTAATTATGTCAAGAACTGTAGCTCTTTCGAATTGATCCTTCGCTGTGGTAACATAACCTTCTGGTTTATGTAACATTATATAAACCAAATTTTCCTCTGACTTCACCACTTCCCCTCTATACATTACAATATCCTTATCAGGTTCTATCTTAACACCTAATTCTGTTACAACTTCACCATTAACAGATACAAAACCATTTTTAATCAATTCCTCTGATTTGCGCCTAGACGCAACACCGCTTTCAGCCAAAAACTTTTGTAGTCGCATATTACCACTTTCCTTTCGATATAATAAAATCTCAGTACACAGTCTACGCTTTTTTTAAGTTTTTTTCAAATCAAAAGATTAAAAGATAAAGACCGTGGAGGCTTCCACCTCCACACCTCCGACAAGCGCATGCGCGCTTGACCGCGTTATTGCGCACGCTTCGCGTACGCCTTTAAGGTTCTAAGTCAAATTTCTTTCAAAGAAAAATCTAATGTCATACTCATTGTAGCATTCATTCAGTTTTCTGTAAATACGTTCACAATTCGTTGCACAAAACATGGTTTTGGCTCCTCGCCCTTTTTTGGCCATCACCAAGAAAAAAGAAAAGAACGTGCGTATGCACGTTCTTAAAAAAGCGGTCAAGCGCGCTGCGCTTGTCGGGGCGGTGGGGCGGAAGCCCCACGGTCTTAATCTTTAATCTTTACGCTTATTTCTTCGAGCGTAGAAATACCTAGCCAGCCGCTTAGTATTTTTTCAATGGAAGTTTTTAAATCGTGCCTTGTAGCACTTTCAGTTGCAATTAAATCAATTTCTTTCTCAAGTCCATTTTCTATATAAATTTTTGCAACGCCTAGCTTTTGACCAGCTTCAATAGGTGCTAGTACTTGATTTGGTATTTCTATGATAACTTCTAGTGTTTTAAATTCAGAATCGGATAAGGGTAGCGTTAACCCTTCACTGAAACAAACATCTACGTTTGGAGTTTTTGATCGTTCTATAATTATATTTCCAGCTAAATCGTTTAGGGTTATTATATCTTGATATTTGAATGTTTTAAAACCATAAGATAATATTTGTTTCGTGTCTACCCATTTTTGGTTTTTGCCTTTGTTACCCCAACCGCTTGCAAGCACTACACTTATAAGTTCCATGCCGTCTCTTTCTACTGCACCTACAAAGCAGTGCCCTGCTTTTCCTGTAAAGCCTGTTTTAACGCCTTTTGCACCTTCAACTTCTCGTAGCAAGCGATTTTTATTTACTAAAGTATAATTTTTTTTATTACTGCTAACATTAACGTCACTTGTATTAATTATTCTTACGAACTCCTCGTTTTCTAGTGCATATTTCGTTATAAGTGCCATATCATACGATGTTGAATAATGGTTTTCACCGTCTAATCCACTTGGTGTTTCAAAACATGTATTGACCGCGCCTAGTTCTTTTGCTTTTTCTGTCATAAGTGCGCAAAATTCTTCTACGCTACCTGAAACATGTTCAGCTATAGCTACAGCGGAGTCGTTAAAAGATTGCAGCATAAGAGCATATAAGAGGTATTCTAATTTTATTTCTTCATCTTTACTTAAATTCATTTTCACTTGTGGAGAAACTGCTGCTCTACGTGAAACTTTTACTATATCGTTAATATCTGCGTTTTCTAATGCAACTATTGCAGTCATTATTTTTGTAGTACTAGCCATTGCCATTTGAGTTTCGGAATTTTTTTCCCATAAAACTCTACCTGTTTTTTGATCCATTAAAATCGCGCCCTGGGCTTCAACTTTAGGTTCTTCGATTTCTTCGGCGTATACAAAAGTTTTGCAACACATTAAAAATAATAAAATAATCATAAATTTTTTCATAACAAATGCTCCTTGAGTAGAAATTTACGTTTATTTTGCGCTTCTTGTCGAATATCTATTCAAAAGATTAAAAGATTAAAGAGCAAAGGATATAAAGTCAAAAGATTGTGGGCTCTGCCCACACCCGCAAGCGCAGCGCGCTTGACCGCTTTTTTTTAAGAACGCGCTACGCACGTTCTTTTTTTGAAGCTGCTCAGTGGAACTGTTCGGCGTACAGCTTCGCTGGAAGCCGAAAACGAGTCAAGAGTGAAACCCTTGCGGTGGTTCGGAGGCGGAGCATCTGAGGTCTTAATTCTTTGACTTTAGATGCGTGCAAGTTTTGATTAAACTTTTTGAAAAAGATTGTGGGGGTGAGCAACGCCCACGATCTTTATCTTTTTATGAAAAAAAAGAACGCGCTTATGCGCGTTCCTCTAAAACTAGTTATTCTGTTACTGTTTCGTCATTCTGGTAATCATCTGAATCATTAATTGGTTCAGTTGAATCACCTTCATAGTTGTTATCATCCTTAATAATATCGTAGTCGTTATTATTTGGGATTTCGATAACTGGAGTTTCAATTAATTCAGTTCCTTCTAGGTAGTCATAGTAGTATGAATCGTCGTATGATTCATCATCTGTTGTTGGTTCTTCTTCAGTTTTTTCTGTTTCCTCAGCTTCTTCTGTTTCGTATGCTTCATCGTTTTCTACTTCCTCAAGTTCTTCAAGCTCTAAATCTTCATCTAGGTATTCTGGATCTATGATTTCGAGGTTTTGAATATTGATAAGAGGAAGTAAACCTGGATCTGCTACATGCAGAGATACTCTAAATCTAACTAAAACATCTACTGATACATTACCGCTACTAGCGTGAACAAGCGGTATTACTGCATAAAGGAATGCATTTTCAGGAGTTACCGATAATGTATTGTTTTGTGCTAAGGCTACTCCTGTTACACTAGTACTACCTACTGTTACAGCTAATGTCGCTTGTGGTGCTGAAGCGCCTTCCACTGCTGCGCCAGTATTAGCAAGGGCTAGTGCTTCACTACTGAAAAGACGTACATTTACTGGAGTTGTAGTTCCCCAATTTAGACCTGCTCCCGCTCCGCCAATCGTTATGCCATTAAGAGCCCCATTTAATGCTGTTCCACTCCCAGAGTGTAATCCTCCATCATCATCAATAATAATAGAGATAGGGAACTCTGCATCACCTTGTACTACTGCATTGGCTAATTCTCTTACTGTGAGTGGTACTCTTATAATATCGACAGCAGTAAATCGAGCATCTGGGGTAATAACATTAGCATGTGTTATTACTGCAGTTGGGTTAGTTGCGCCAGCAAGAGCCAAGGCACCACCAGTTGGAGCTTGTAGGGTTGCAGAGCCACCAGCAACTACTAGCTGTGCTACACGTGCGCCTGTGCCATTATTAGCGTATATTCCGATAGTCCCCTGAAGATCAGTAGCCGCAGTAATAGTGATAGGGCTTGAAGTTATAGGGTTTGATGCCTCTGGAACTGTTATAGTAGTACCGAAAATATCCGCCAAAGTATTTCTTCTTAGGGCTGTTCCAGCTTGGTCAAGTCTTAGAGTTCCGCCATTAGCTGCTGGTACTTCAAATCTATTACGTATAGAAAAATCAATAGGTACGTGGATAGGTACACCAAAGTTTTCCACAATAGTACCATCAATTTTCATAACGAACCCTACAGCATCTTCTAAATTAGCATTCATGTTGTCATATGGAGCAAATCCGTTAGCTGCTACCGCTATCTGTTGACCAGCAGTTCTTGTTACTGCTAATGTTCCAATTTTAGTTGGGCTACCAGTACGTCCACTTGCTGGCATTGCTGGTAGTACCGCGTGGATTTCAACCGCTCCTTCTGTGCTGTTGAGCAAAGTAGGAGCTGCAATTGCACCTGCAATCCATGGAACTTCAATATTTGTTTCTGCTATTCTAAAGCCCTCTCTAAGAGTGTCTTGTAAAGCTGTATTGTTTTCAATATTAAAGGTTGGAGTAGTTCCATGTCTTTCTATGTTAATTGCAAGACCGCCTGTAGCTACTGCAGTTGCATTCGTATTTGGCATTTCTCTTATAGCTATTGGAACTATAATCTCGCCAACACCAGTGTTTTCATGAGCAGTAGCTGGAATTACTAGAACGTAGCTGTTGGTATCTCTAGTATCTGTTAAGTATTGATGGTTAGCTAATACTATAGTTTTATCGCCATTCTCACTATAAGTTATAGGAAGTGATGCTTCCCCTACTGGAACTGTTAACAGCAGATTCGCTGTAGCTGTTGATGCTGGTCTATTATTTGATAAGGCTTGTGTCCTAGTCATAATTTGCAAAGTATGCGCTTGCGCTCCTTCAGTCCATTTGATTTCCTCATCAGATTCACCAGCAATAGGGCTAGGGATATACAATTCTTCAAGGGCTTTAATAAGTACATCTAAAGGAGTATCTGCTTCGTCAAAAAGTTGAATAGTAGATCCTTCTGGATCTGGAGTACCCTCTAATGCATTTCTATCTTCGTTTAGGACTATTCCAACCCTATGCTGTTCTCTTACTTCTACTGTCTGTCCGCCAACGTTACCCGTTCTATTTACGTTCATATCAGCGATAATAGCTCTATCACTAGCATTAGTAAATGCCGTAGCTGGGATAGTTAATCTGTATCCAAGTCCCTGTGATAATTGTGCACCATTAACTATCTGAACGTCAGTTACAATTCCATTATTTGCTGCTACTCTAAATGTAACAGGATTAAGGGTGTTACGCTCCGCGCTTAGTGGTTGAGCAGCAGCATGCGGAGTTGCACTAGAAGCTTCAACTGTAATTATATGTGGATTTGCCATTGTTGCATTTGCCCAAGCTGGTGTACTAGTTGTACCCAACGGTGCTTGTATGTCATTCAGTGCTGTAATGAAAGCAGCCGAACCGCCTGCAGCTGGTGGTGTAGTCAAAGGAGCAGGTGCAGGTGCTAAGAAATCACCAGCTTCATTAAGGTAAACTGTAATAAAGTCACTGCTTGCATTAACTACATGAGTAACATCTAAACCAACAAATATATCAGGTGGAGTAGTTCCAGCTATAGCAGTTCCTGGTATTACTAGGCTATAACGCCCTGATGCTAAATCCGTAGGTGATACAGTACCGCCGCCTCTCCTACGTAGTTCAACTCCTTCTATATCATGTGGTGAGCTACTAGCCCTTGTTATATTTAAATATACATCGCTTATTTGCCCTAACACTTGATCATAGATCGCAATGACAATAGCAGTGTTATTAGCTACCCATGCTATATTATTGCCATTATGCTGTATTCCGTTAAGTGCTCTAATAAACGCATCTCTATTACTATTATCGTCGCCTAATCCTAAGACTAAAGAGCCATTATCATTTAATAATGAAATAGGTAGAGTATTAGCCCCTCTTAAGTCGTCACCTACTCTTTCCCTCTCAACATTTAGAGTAAAGGTAGTCGCTGTATTTAAGCCAGCTCCAGTACCAACTGATGGAAGTGCTACTGTAAATTCTCCAGTAGTTAGATTTTCTGGCGCACTAATTGCCACTTGTGTTACGTGTGCTGCTCTTGGCTGTGCTGGTGCTGGTGGTGGTACATCTCTAGCGTCAATACTAGCAGGAACAACAGGTGGTGGTGTTAACTCTAGTGTTACTGTCATGTTTGTAGCTGGTGCTATTACTACCCCATTACGAGATATCGGAAGTTCTACCGTAAATGGACCATTACCAGTAGGAGGTACAAACCATTCTCTTTCTGCATCATTAACTATTATTTCGTTAAGTGCATCTATAATTTCTAATCTGCTCGCATCGTCAAGTGCAGCAACACCACGCCCATTAGTAGCAGTACCTGTTACTGTTATCAGTACGTCTGAGTGGTTAGTATTAACTATTACCACCTCTGGTGTGTCGTCGTCTTCTTCATATTCTTCTTCAGGTTCTACAATTACATCATCATCACGTTCAACAGCTATATCTATAGAAAGTGGCATATCTACATTCACTAAGTTACTTGGTATTCTTGCTTCAAAGTCTCCGCTAGGTAGGTTTTCGCCACCACGAAGTATTATATCTAGTACTACTAGCTCTTCGCCTGGGCTAAATGTTACTGCCGATGTTGCAAGACCTACAACTAATTCTAAATGCGCGCCCTGTATTCTAACTCCAGTAATACTATTGTATATTGGTAGCGCATGTCTTCCTGCTTGTTCCCATGTTACGGCAAATTCTTGACCATTTTGCATTACTGTCATGGTGTTTAGTCCATGTATAAGTGCCGCTACAGCCTCTGGACTTAAGTTGTCGCCCACCATTCCCAAGTCTACAGGACTATCTTGTATTACTCCTGTTGGGTTACTTACTGCACCCGAACCTGGAAGATCATTTGCCGTTGTTTCGTCTCCAGGTAGCTGTGGGTCAGTTGGTGGAGGAAGAATCGGTGGTGGAGTAGGTTGTGGTGTCCAGCCTCCGCCACCTCCACCGCCGCCAATATTACCGCCGCCACCGATAAGGCCACCGCCAGCACCGCCACTTACAGTCGCTTGCTGTGAGCCAGTCGCGTTTTGAATTATTGAAGCATTAGAAACAGTAACGCCAGTTGCATTTATAGCAGCATTTGTAATTCTTCCATTTCCGCTTATTGCAGTTCTTGCTGCATTTATAACTGCATTCACGATACTCGTATTAGCATCAAGAGTTAATCTTGTTCCTGTTGCTGATTCAGAAATCGTTAAATTCTGTACAGTAGTACCGCCTGAATTTCTAAGACGCAATCTAGTGCTCGGTTGATTTACATACACACTATTAAATGAACCTAAAAGATGTACATTTGTGTTTTCTATGTATACTGCTCCATTTACTGTTACATTATTTAAAGATACAAGCTGACTTCTAAGACTTTCTGTGATTACAAGATCACCCTCAACTACAAGATTCTGAACTTCTAACGCTCCTGTACCTGTAATTCTTACATCTCCACTTATTGTTTGTACTTCATTTGTACCAAAATTGCCAATTATTACGAGTCCATCACCTACCGCTGCGCTCTCACCGCCCATGTCTGGATCAATTTGCGGGGTTCCTTCAAATGGATGTTGGCCAGTCAAGAAACCACCACGAACGCCAGATAATACAACCGCTGATTCTGCTCTTGTCATATTATTAGTAGGTCTGAAAGTTCCATCAGGGAAGCCTCTTACAATTCCAGCATGCGCAACTGCATTTACTGAACCCTCAGCCCAACTTGGAATTTCATTCGCATCTGTAAAACCTGCATTAGGTGCAGTAGGAAGATTAAGAATATTATTTAAAATAACAACAACTTCGGCTCTTGTAATATTATTACCTGGCCTTAAAGTTGCATCTTCAAATCCTTGAACATATCCTGCTGCGATTGCCCTTCTTACTTGCTGTGCATACCATGCATTTGGATTCACGTCAGAAAAATGTATTTCAGCTTCATCAGTAAAACCAAAAGTATTATTAACCATTGTTAAAAACTCTGCACGTGTAATAGTAGCATTAGGATCAAAATTACCATCGTCTCTACCATTTACAATTCCATCACTAGCTAACGAATTAATGTGTTGATACGCCC
>JGI994J12354_10000708_pt1 | contig 33453 bp, 31 predicted proteins | sample IntmicLarv3ML3BL_FD_12354 | JGI IMG/M metagenome (IMG submission 12354) | reverse complement strand
GGCGATTTCTTTCTGTCGCCCACCCGCACCGGAATGCTGTAACGCTTCTGCGGCTCGGATAGCCTGCTCCCATTCTTTTTCCCGCTGGAAAATTTCAAGCAGTGCGCGACGGGCAGTTGTGTTGTACTGGGTATCGGTCAAGTCCTTGAAGACATCTTCTGCACGATCCAGAAGGCCTGCCTTGAGGAAATCCTGCCCTAGTTCATAGCGTGCCTGTATCTGTTGTTCCTGCGGCAGATCAGGACGCAGGAGCAGGTTCTGGTGCATGCGGATGGCTCTTTCCGTTTCGCCACGGCGGCGAAATAGATTGCCCAGCGCAAAATGCAGATCGGCAGTCTCCGGATCCAGTTTGACAATTTCGATGAAGGCATCAATTGCCTTGTCCGGTTGTTCATTAAGCAGAAAATTCAGTCCCTTGAAATACCCGCGTGGCAGGCTGCGGGACTCAGACAGTAACTGCTTGATGTCGACACGTGCAGCAATCCACCCTAATCCAAAAAAGAGCGGGATGCAGATGAGCCACCAGATTTCAAATTCCATGCTGTCCTGACATAAAAAAGTAAAGGATACAGATTAGGCTGTATTCAAGTCGTTTTTAATGGCATCTGCCAAATGGGTGTTTTCTGTATTCTGCTTCTGTGATGCACTTTCTTTTTCCAGTGCCTCAATCAGCTTTTTCTTGCGCGACAATTCGCGACGGCTGCGAAATATCATGGGTGTCATGCCAAGAATACTCAGGATGCTGCCTGCGGCAAAAAATCCCAGCAGTATCATGACAAATGGGCCGCGCATTTCATATCCAAAGAAGAAATAGAGCGAGGTTTCCTGGGTGTTTTTGACCGCCAGCCCGAAAAAAAGAATGAAGAGGGCTATGGCAACGATTCTGGATACCAGTTTCATGAGTGATTTTCCATGTTTTTATGATTTTTAACTGATTTTGCCGTGCCGATGATGGATGTATTTCAAATAATCCGGATAAAGCGCTAATTCAGGATATTCGGTCTGCTTCAGACAGAAACGGTGTTTAAACCAGATTGTACTAAAAAAGGGCATCTTCTGATGCCCTTTGTTGGTTTGCAAACAGGTCAGTCTGCTTTCTTTGCCTTGAGTGCAATAATATCGACCCTTTCACGGAGTTCCTTGCCGGCTTTGAAGTGAGGGACCCTTTTTTCTTGGACCATGACTTTTTCTCCAGAGCGAGGATTACGTCCGACTCTTGGGGGGCGAACATTGACCCCAAAACTGCCAAAACCACGAATTTCAATACGCTGCCCTTCCGCCAGTGCAGTTGTCAGTGCATCAAGTATGGTTTTTACGGTAAGTTCGGCATCCTTGGCCAACAGCTGTGGAAAGCTGTTGGCCAAAGAGGAAATCAGTTCAGATTTGGTCATATTGCATTTCCGATCAGATTATTCTTTGTTATCGAATTTGGCTTTCAGCAGAGCCCCCAGACTGGTCATGCCGGATGCGGCACTGGAATCACTCTGGATTTTTTGCATGGCTTCCTGCGTTTCCTGCTGGTCTTTTGCCTTGATAGACAGCTGGATTGCACGTGATTTGCGATCAACATTGATAATCATGACTTCTACGGTATCGTCGACCTTCAGATGAGTAGAGGCATCTTCGATGCGGTCACGTGAAATTTCAGATGCGCGCAGATAGCCTTCCACATCGTCAGCCAACAGGATAACCGCACCTTTTGACTCGACAGACCTGACGGTGCCGGTAACGATGGAACCTTTGTCATTCATGGCGATGTAATTGTTGACAGGGTCACCTTCCAATTGCTTGACACCAAGGGAAACACGTTCACGATCAACATCAATGGCAAGAACAACGGTTTCGAGTTCGTCGCCTTTCTTGTACTGATGAACAGCGGTTTCACCCGCTTCTGACCATGACAGGTCAGACAGATGAACCAGGCCGTCAATGTTGCCCGGTAGGCCAATGAATACACCAAAATCGGTAATGGACTTGATGGCACCACTGACTTTGTCACCTTTCTTGTGAGTCTGGGCAAAGTCTTCCCATGGATTCGCCTTGGTCTGTTTCATGCCCAAGCTGATACGACGACGTTCCTCGTCGATTTCCAGAACCATGACTTCAACTTCGTCGCCCAGTTTGACCACTTTGTTTGGTGCAACATTCTTGTTGGTCCAGTCCATTTCGGAAACGTGTACCAGACCTTCAATGCCCTGCTCAACTTCAACAAAAGCACCATAGTCAGTCAGGTTGGTGACTTTGCCAAAGAGGCGGGTGCCTTGCGGATAGCGGCGGGAAAGGCCTGTCCAAGGATCGTCACCAAGCTGTTTAACACCAAGCGATACTCGATTTTTTTCCTGATCGTATTTCAGGACCTTGGCAGTGATTTCCTGCCCAACTGTCAGCATTTCGGATGGATGACGGACACGGCGCCATGCCAGGTCAGTGATGTGCAGAAGACCATCAATGCCGCCAAGATCGATAAATGCGCCATAATCGGTAATGTTCTTGACCACGCCATTAACAACGGTACCCTCTTTCAGGGTTTCCATCAGTTTCTGACGTTCTTCACCCATGGATGCTTCAACAACGGCACGGCGGGAGAGAACAACATTATTGCGCTTGCGGTCAAGCTTGATAACCTTGAATTCAAGTGTTTTGCCTTCGTACGGGGATGTGTCCTTTACCGGGCGGGTATCAACCAGTGAGCCTGGCAGGAAGGCGCGGATGCCATTGGTCAGGACGGTCAGGCCGCCTTTGACCTTGCCGTTTACCGTGCCGATAACAATTTCACCGGATTCCATGGCTTTTTCAAGAGCGAGCCATGAGGCCAGGCGTTTGGCCTTGTCGCGAGACAGGATGGTGTCACCATAGCCGTTTTCAAGTGATTCAATAGCGACAGAGACGTAATCGCCTACCTTGACTTCAAGCTCACCAATATCATTCTTGAATTCTTCGATAGGAATGAAGGATTCGGATTTCAGACCGGCGTTAACGACAACGAAATTGTGATCAAAACGCATGACTTCGGCCGAGATAACCTCGCCGGAACGCATGTCATGACGTGCAAGTGATTCTTCAAATAAAGCTGCAAAACTTTCCTGTCCAGGAATTTGGGTTGATACAGTTGACATAAATTAAAAGGAATAAGCCGGTTTTTTCCATTTATTGTGGAAATCAGCCGGGTAATGTTAATAAAACCGGTGCCTGTCAGTGCGCCGGTACGTATAAATACCACAGGTTAATGCTTTTTCGCCGCGTACCATTCCAGTATCCGGCTGACAGCCTCTTCAATCCCGATATCCGTTGTATCAAGAGTTTGGGCATCAGCGGCAGGAGCCAGTGGTGCAACGCTTCTTTGCGTGTCACGTAGGTCCCTTTCATGGAGATCCTGACGAAGATCGAGGATTTTAGCAGGAATTCCTTTTTCTATCAACTGCTTATAACGCCTTTGGGCGCGGGCTTCCACACTGGCGGTCAAAAAAACCTTGAGTCGGGCCTCTGGAAAGATCACGGTTCCCATGTCCCGACCATCGGCAACGAGTCCTGGCAGGCGTTTGAAGCCGATCTGGAGAGAAAAAAGAGCTTCTCTGGCGACCGGAATGGCGCCGACGCGAGATGCCATGTTGCCCACGTTTTCAGCGCGAATGGCATCTGTCACATCTTCATTTGCAAGAAATATTCGGCCACCGTCAAAACGACAGGGCAGGTTTTTTGCCAGTTTTGCCACGGCGGTTTCATCTTCAGCGGATATGCCGGACTGCAGTACGGAAAGTGCGACAAGACGATACAGTGCACCCGAATCCAAGTAATGAAATCCTAGCCTGTCAGCGACGATTTGGGCGACAGTGCCCTTGCCGGATGCTGTTGGTCCATCTAGGGTAATGACAAAAACGTCAGCGGAATTTGAATGAAGTGTGTTCATCAGCAGGTCGCGGGCGTACAAGGTGAAAATTTTATATTATCAGTGAATAATTTGCGGACAATGAACAAAAGCATCCAAAAGGATGTAAAATCAGTACGCTAAACCAGTTTATTAATTTCAAGTCACAGGATGGTACACAACACGGGTTATCTCTGCAATAGTGTTGTGAGATTTTCATCCTGTTACTGATTTTCAATAGTGTAGCTAGACATGACTTCCGATTTTGAATCGCTTGCTGAAAAAATTAACCAGTTAGCCGAGCTCACGGCGGTTTTGCGCCGGGAAAATGCGGAGTTACGCATTCGTAATGCCGAGTTGCTGGACACGCAGGGCATCATCAATGAACGTCTTGCTCGGGCAAGAGAGCGGGTTGCAGGGTTGATCAGTACCCTGCCTGTGGCCGCGCTGCAGGAAGAGGAGGCTGGTGAATGATTCACGTTGATGTCACTATCATGGGCCAGTCATACCGGCTGGCATGTCAGGTCGGAGAAGAGCGCCCCTTGCGGGAGGCGGTTGCCTATCTGGATGACAAGATGTGTGCAATTCGGGATGCGGGAAAGGTGCGCGGTAATGACCGAATTGCTATGATGGCTTCTATTTCGATTGCGGCAGAGCTGCTTTCTGTCAAGGCGCCAAGAGGTCCTTTATCCGATTTCACTCTTTCTGAAATCAAGCAGAAAATCGCTGCCATGCACGAAGTCCTGGATAAGGCGCTTGTTCCCCAGGAAGATCTTTTCTGAGATAACGTTCTCGCTAAAAACAGGTTGACACACAGGGAGAATCAGGTAGACTGAAATTTCCCTGCGGTGTTTGCGATTGTCATTAATTCTTTGAACCATTCATCAGCATCGGTTGCGGAACTTGTACGATGGGCGAGCGCGTCGCTTGTTCGATGAACCCGAAATCGACTTACCGTGACCACCTTGAGCCACAGGTTCAAGATGCCGACATAGCGGCACAGGCGGGGAAAAATTTAAAACGGCTGGATGTTTCATGCAGCCGTTTTTGTTTGTCTGCGGCGGTTGTTATGCCACCCGTATCCATCTGTTATACCCCGTTGTTTTTCCGTTTAGCAGAGCGGGGCTTCCCGGGCGCTATCCTGTTTAGTGCGCATGATCATGGTCGTGATCGTGATCTTCCAGCCCGGGCATGCGCGCCTTGACTTCTGTGACCTGCTTGGTTTTCAGTCCGAGCTTTCCGAGGAGGATGCGATCATCTTCTGCTTCTGAATTTTCTGTTGTCAACAGTTTGTCGCCATAAAAAATAGAGTTGGCGCCAGCCAGAAAGCACAGGGCCTGAACCGTGTCGCCCAGTTCCCGTCTGCCAGCTGACATGCGTACACGCGCCTGCGGCATAACGATTCGTGCTACCGCAATGGTACGGACAAATTCGAGTGGGTCCAGTTCTTCCACCCCATAAAGTGGGGTACCTTCAATCGGGACAAGATGATTGATGGGAACGGACTCGGGGTAAGGATTCAGATTGGCCAGCTGTGAAATCAGCTCTGCCCGCTGGCGGCGCGATTCGCCCATGCCAATGATGCCGCCGCAGCAGACTTTCAGCCCCGCTTTTCTGATGCGACCTAGCGTGTCAAGGCGATCCTGATAGTTGTGTGTGGAAACGATGTTGCCGTAATGGGTTGGGGAGGTATCCAGATTGTGGTTGTAATAATCCAGCCCGGCGTCTTTCAGGCGCTTTGCCTGATCATCCTGAAGCATGCCCAGTGTGGCACAGGTTTCCAGTCCGAGGGCTTTGACTGCACGAACCATTTCTTCGTATTTTTCCATGTCCCGGTCGTTGGGGGAGCGTCCTGATGCCCCCATACAAAACCGAGTAGCGCCATTGGCCTTGGCCTCTTTTGCCGCATCCAGAACCGTATCTAAAGCCAGCATTTTACTGGCTTTTACATCTGTATCATGATGAACAGACTGCGAGCAATAGCCACAATCTTCCGCGCAACCACCGGTTTTGAGTGAGATCAGCGTGGCCAGCTCGATATCTTTTTCTGGGAAGTTGCTCTGGTGAATTTCCTGTGCCTGAAAAAGCAGCTCATTGAAAGGCAATTCGAAAAGGGCAAGCACTTCTTCTACCGGCCAAGTTGCCGTTGGTACGAGTGTAGCGGCCTCAGGCTTTTTGTGAAAAATAACAGGTTGTGACATGTGTTGATGTCCTTCAATTACAAATAATGATTTTGTGGCTGCTGACTTTGCAATTTTGAAAAGTCAAAATATTTTGTGGCTTCAACAAAGGAAGCATTTTTGATATAGGGAATCGTAGCCAGCCTCGGTGCGGGAATATGCTGTTCCAGTGATGCGATGTTTTCAGCATCATACCGCATCATCGGGTCGATATGGTTGGCAACCCAGCCTGCCAAGGGCAGGTCCCGCGACAGAATAACCTCTGCAGACAGTAATGCATGATTCAGGCACCCCAGCCGTAACCCGACAACCAGAACAACAGGCAGTCCGAATTGTACAGCAAGATCAGCAATTGTATCGCTTTCGGAAAGCGGTACCATGAATCCACCGATGCCTTCGACAATGACGGAATCAGCCAGCTCACAAATCTGTTCATAACTGTCACGGATTCGTTGCCATTGAATAATCGTATTTTCCAGGGGAGCAGCAATGTTCGGTGAGGTGGCGGCTTTCAGCAGGTAGGGTGTAACCAGCGAGGGCGGCAGCGTAAGGCCGGAGGCATTGATAATGGCATCGGTATCCTCATTATGCCACTCCCGGTTTTGCAGGGAGGCACCAGCTGCTACCGGTTTCATGCCGCCAACGGTCATCCCCTGTTGTGAAAGGCCATGAATGAGGGCGCAGCTCACCAGTGTTTTACCTACACCGGTATCGGTGCCAGTAACAAAGCAAGAAAAGGGTTTCATGAGGACAGGACCTTTTCAAGCGTGGACAGTGTCCCGGCTGCTAGTATGGTCATTTCTTCTTCATCCAGAATATAAGGCGGCATCAGGTAGATTGTGTTACCGATCGGACGTAGCAGGACTTCATTTTCGAGTGCAGTAGCAAAAAACTGCCGAGGAAAAACGGCGAGTTGTTCCGGTTGGGGCAAGACAACATCAAAAGCCCATATCATACCAAGCTGCCGGAAATGATGAATTCGTTTATGGGCAGAAATTGATGCCAGTTTTTCAGTGAATATCTGCGCGCGAGTCCGGTTTGTTTCCAGTATGGCGTCATCCCTGAAAATATCCAAGGTGGCAAGTGCTGCGCGGCATGCCAGTGGATTGCCGGTATACGAATGGGAATGGAGAAACCCCCGGGTAAATTCTTCCGTGTAGAAAAGTTCGTAAATGCGGCGGGTTGTCATGACAAGGGACAAGGGCAGATAGCCACCACTGATACCCTTGGAGAGGGTAAGCAGGTCCGGCCATATTCCGGCTTGTTCGCAGGCAAAAAAAGTGCCGGTTCTCCCACAGCCGACAGCAATCTCATCTGCGATGAGGTGCACCTGGAAGCGGTCACACAGCTCTCGGACTTTTTTCAGGTAAAGTGGGTCATACATGGCAAATCCTGCGGCACATTGAACCAGCGGTTCAACAATTAGTGCCGCAATTTTGTCCGCCCGTTCCTCAAACAGCTTTTCCAGTGCACGGGCTGCTGAGATGGCGATATCTTCAGCGGTTTCTCCATTTTCAGCTTTTCTCGCATCAGGAGAAGGAACAATATGGACGTTGCGTAAAAGTGGTGCATACGCATCGCGAAAAAGGGCGACATCGGTAACAGACAGTGCGCCGAGTGTTTCGCCGTGGTAGCTTTTTTCCAGACAGACAAACTCCTGTTTTTCCGGCAGCCCCTGATTACGCCAAGCATGAAAACTCATTTTCAGGGCAATTTCCACGGCGGAAGCGCCATCCGATGCATAAAAGCAGTGCCCGAGCTGGTGATCTGTTATGGCAGACAGGCGTTCCGAGAGTTCGACAACCGGCTCATGGGTAAAACCGGCAAGCATGACATGCTCCAGTTTTTCCATCTGGTCTTTCAGCGCCGCATTGATGCGCGGATTGGCATGTCCGAAAAGATTGGTCCACCATGAACTGATGGCATCCAGATAACGGCGTCCATCCTGATCGAAAAGCCAGGCTCCTTTGCCGCGGGCAAGAGCGACAAGCGGAAACTGCTCATGATGCTGCATTTGTGTACATGGGTGCCATACACTTTGCAGGCTGCGAGAGACAAGCTGGGATGAAAGAATGTTTTGTACTGGTACGGTCATGAAGGCATTACTCACTGAATGTTCCGTCCAGATAATACCACTTCCCCCCCTCTCTTAAAAACCGGCTGGTTTCATGCATTTTCTGGGCTCGGCCATTTACCTTGCAGTGGGCAACAAATTCAACCCGCCCGTCATCACCATTTTCTTCATGGTGGATGATCTGCAGGCGAATCCATTTTATCGATGGGGCTGCGGCAAGGAAACCGGCTGGTTGCGCATTGGGATACCAAGTATGACGAAGATACCGTTCGTCCTGCTGGGTATAGGCAGTATATCGTGATCGCATCAGTTCAAGTGGGGTCCGTGGTGTTTCCTGCCCGGAAAGAAAGCGGTTGCAGCACTGATCAAATATCTGTGCGCTACCACAGGGACAGTCATTTCTGTTGCGGGATTTTTTCATTGCAACTGGTTGATACTACCGGAACAAACGCATTACATGCCGGTAAATCTGAAATTGATTTCCGGCTGGCGCCCGGAAATAATATCCGCAATCGCACGCCCTGACCCGCATCCCATTGTCCATCCGAGTGTACCGTGACCGGTATTCAGGAAAAGATTGCCGTATCGGGTTTTGCCGATATACGGAATGTTGGAAGGAGTCATTGGCCTCAGACCGCTCCAGTAATGTGGTTGGCTGTAGTCACATCCCTCCGGGAACAGTTCCCGGGCGCGTTTTGTCAGTGCCTCGCATCTGGCTATATCGAGTTCGCGTCCGTATCCATTCATCTCTGCTGTGCCGCCGACCCGGAGTCTATCGCCTAGTTTGGCAAAGACCAGCTTATATTCAGCATCTATCAGTGAAACAGACGGCACTGCATCGTGGTTGATAATGGGAAAGGTTGCCGAATAGCCCTTGGCTGGATAAATCATCAGGTTAATACCCAATGGTTTTAGGAATGGTGCAGAAAAGCTGCCCATGGATATGACGAAGGTATCCGCTTTCAGGACTTCATATGCGCCCTTCTCATTGATGGTTTCAACGCCAATAATCCGGGTTGTTGCACCGGTGCCCTCAGTCAAAAGACGAACTGCTGTTGTGTTGAAGCGAAATTCCACCCCCCTTTCTGCTGCTTTTTCTGCCAGACCAATCGTGAACGCTCGTGCATCTCCATGCTCGTCTCCTGGCGTATAATCTCCGCCAACCAGCTTCTCCCTGATGGAAGCAAGTGCCGGCTCAATACGGACAACTTCTTCAGGATCAATGGAGTTACGCGAACATCCCAGCGAGGTCATCAGTTCGGCACCCGGTTTGGATGCGGCAAACTCGTCCTTATCCGTGTAAAAGTGCATGATGCCGCGGGTCATATGGTCATATTCAATACGCGTTTCAGCACGCAGGGCACGCAGGGTCCGCAGGCTGAAGTCTGCCATGGCGAGGCATTGCCGGATGTTGTACTCGGTTTTTCCGCGCGTGCATTGCCGCAAAAAACGCATACCCCACTGCCATTGCAGCTTTTCGGCGCGAAAGCGGTAAAGCAGCGGTGCATCCGCTTTCCCCAGCCATTTCATGATTTTTTTCGGCGCCGCTGGGTTAGCCCAGGGCTCGGAATGGGAAACGGATATCTGGCAGCCGTTAGCGAAAGTGGTTTCCTGTGCAGGACCGGGCTGCCGGTCAATTACGGTGACATCATGACCCTCCTGCCGGATGAACCAGGCTGATGCAGTTCCGACGATTCCCGAGCCCATTACGATGACTTTCACTTGCCCCCCGCTGATGAAATTAAAGTGTTGCCAGACATGTTAAATGAAATGTGCGACATAGTTATTTTTTCGGTAGTCTCGTGTTGTTTTCCGGTTTTTCCTGTTGGCTTTTCAGCTGTTGCAGTTCAGCCGAAATGGCGTGGGTTACGATGACTTCCAGCGTTTTCTGCATATCATGTTTTATTTCGTCAGTCAGCAGGGTGACGACCTGTTCCAGCGTGGATGAAACATGTTGTGAAAGATTATCATCAAGCACAAAATCCAGTCGTTCCATGACCTGCTTGCGAATACGTCCTGTCAAGCGTTCTTCAAGTTCATTCCAGGCGAGCCTGTCAATGGATGTTTTGGCGTGAACGGGCGATTTGACCGGAATTGGTGTTCGCTTTTTTTCAGGCGAGTGCAGGATATCGGTCAGGACGGGAATACCAGGATTTTTGGCCAGTTCATTCATCTGAGAGGCCTTGATCCTGTCTGCCACAACCGGTGGTGATGGTGCGGCAAAGATAACCCGTGATTTTCCTCTCATCGGCTTGCCTCATGATGCAGGGTATAACCACGCTGCCTGTAATGGGCGTAACGCTCGCGACCAGCTGTGGTGTCAGCCGGGTCAGTTGAGACAAGTTCAATCAGCCGTTCAAAGCGGGCAAAACAGGAAGGGATGGCATCTGACAGGTTGACAAGAATCTGATGGTGCGGCAATTCAATCGTATCGTTGTCAGTGAGGATCACAGGTGCACGAAATGCTCGGACATCATTGACCATGGCATGTGGCAGAAAATCCTGGTCCGAAAAGATCCATAGTGCTTCGTCCAGACGGGACAGCTGCGCGCGATCACGGGCGAAAAGCACAATTTTGGGTGTTGGTGACAGGGAAAATGCCCTTCGTACCCAGCGACAGGTATAGCTGATTTTATCTGCAATGTCAGTACGAAATTCGATTCTTGTCATTTCTGCTGCCGGATAAAAATATATGGCATCAAGTTTAGCGGAAAAATCCGGATGGTTACAGTTTTATCGTGCAGATGTTACAAGTCCGCTGTGTCTCAGAAGCGCATCAATGGATGGTTTTCTTCCACGGAAAGCTAGGAAGGATTCCATGGCCGACCGGGAGCCGCCAACAGCCAGGATTTCTTCAAGCAGATGGTTTCCCATTGCAGGTGAAATTATGTCGCCACCATCCGTTTGCACTTCTTCAAATGCACTGTAGACATCTGCGGAAAGAACTTCGGCCCATTTGTAGCTGTAATAGCCGGCCGCATACCCGCCTGCAAAAATATGATTGAATGAGTGCAGGAAACGGTTGAATTCGGGGGGGATAACTACAGCAAAGTTTGCCCTGATTTCATCAAGCAGTTCCCGTGATGTCCGGGTTTCTGGGTCAAAATCATAATGGAGGTGTATGTCGACCAGAGAGAATTCAATCTGTCGCAATATCTGCAGGGCAGACTGAAAGTTTTTTGCTGTAATCATTTTATCAAAGAGTTTTCGCGGCAAGGGGAGTCCTGTCGTTTCGTGTGCTGACATGTGGGAAAGTACATCCCACTCCCAGCAGAAATTTTCCATGAACTGAGATGGCAGTTCAACCGCATCCCACTCCACACCGGCAATGCCGGAAACACCCAGTTCCTCCATTTGGGTCAGCAGGTGATGCAGGCCGTGACCAAACTCATGGAAAAGAGTGATGACTTCGTTGTGTGTGAAATAGGCCGGTTGCAGTTTGCCGTCTTTTTCCACTGGTTCTGTGAAATTGCAGGTGAGGTAAGTGACTGGAATCTGAATGTCATCCCCGGCTTTACGTCGGCTGATGGCATCATCCATCCATGCGCCGCCACGCTTGCCTAGACGCGCGTATAGATCCAGATAGAATTGCCCAATCAGTTTGCCGTTTTTTTCGACCCGGAAAAATTTCACATCTCTGTGCCAGACAGGGGCCGTATCCGGATAAATGGTTACACCAAAAAGCGTTTGTATCAGCTTGAAAAGTCCGTCGATGACGCGTGGCTCCGGAAAATACTGCTTGAGTTCCTGCTCGGAAAAGGCATAGCGCTTTTCCCGCAATTTTTCTGAAGCATAAGCCATGTCCCAAGCTGAGACATCCATGATGCCGAGTTCGGCTTTGGCAAAAGCGTGCAATTCTTCCATATCCTGTTCGGCAAAGGGTTTTGCTCGTACAGCGAGGTCGACCAGAAAGGAAATGACTTCATCCGGGGTTTGTGCCATTTTTGGCACAAGAGAAACCTCGGCGTAATTGTTATACCCCAAAAGTGCGCCCTCTTCACGGCGCAGGCGCAAGAGTTCCAGAATGTTGCCTGAATTGTCCCACTCTGGCTTTGCTCCCAGTTCAGAGGAACGGGTCACATAGGCACGATAGAGTGTTTTTCGCAGTTCCCGATTGTCCGCAAACTGCATGACCGGATAGTAGGATGGAAAGTGCAGGGTAAATTTGTATCCTGTCCTGCCATCCCGTTGTGCTGCTGAGGCTGCTGCGTATTTTGCATCTTCCGGCAAACCGGTCAGTGCCTTTTCATCATCAATGTAAAGGGAAAAATCATTGGTGGCGTCCAGCACATTTTCGGAAAAACGTGTTGAAACAGCCGCCATCTTTTCCTGTATTTCCGCAAAACGCTGTTTTTTGTCTTCCGGCAATTCCGCGCCGCCAAGCAGGAAGTCGCGCAGGGCATTTTCAATAATTTTTTTTCTTGGGGCGGAAAGGCTGTTGAAAGCATCACTGTTTTTAAGCTGGCGGTATTTGTCGAATATGGCCGGATTCTGTGAAAGCGAAGTCCAGAATTCCGTGATTCGGGGCAGATTTTCGTTATATGCTACACGTAATCTGGGGGTGTCCACAACGGCGTTCATATGCCGGACGATACCCCATGCCCTACTGAGTTGTTCTGTCGCATTTTCCAGAGGAATAATGAAATGATCCCAGTTAATGGTAGTTGCCGGTTCTTCCATTTGTGTGACAACAGCGCGGCACTGATTCAGCAGTTCATCTATTGCAGGGGAAACATGTTCCGGTGTAATGGTATCAAATCGGGGCAGGCTGTCAAAAACAAGTAAGGGATTTTGCATGGAATGTTCCGGAAGAACGGTTTTGTTGAAAAGGAAGGGTGCGCAAATGGCGCACCCTTATGATAGCGGTATGTTCCGAATCGAACTTATTTCGCAGCTAGAAGTTTCTCCTGCAGCTTTTTTTCTGCTGCTTCGATGGTATTGACCAGCAGCATGGTAATGGTCATGGGTCCCACACCACCGGGAACAGGCGAAATATAACCGGCTACTTCTTTCGCATTCGGAAAGTCCACATCACTCCAGAGTTTGCCGTTTTCGTCGCGTTCAACACCGACGTCAATCACAACAGCCCCCGGCTTGATCATGTCTGCCTTGATGATGTTGCGTTGACCGGTTGCTGCAATCAGGATATCCGCCAAGCGAGTATGGTAGGCAAGGTCACGGGTTTTGGAGTTGCAGATGGTAATGGTGGCACCGGCCTGCAAAAGCATCATAGCCATTGGTTTGCCGACAATATTGGATGCGCCGACGATAACTGCATGGGCTCCTGTAATCGGATAATTGATGGACTCCAGCATTTTCATGACACCATATGGTGTGCAGGGACGAATCTGCGGTCGGCCCGTCATCAGCATACCGGCGTTGATGACGTTGAAACAGTCCACATCCTTTTCAGGGGTAATGGCCGCAATGACCTTGTGGGTATCAATATGCGGAGGAAGCGGGAGTTGAACTAGAATGCCGTGGATGGCAGGGTCATCATTCAGGACCTGAATACGCTCCAGAAGGGCTGTTTCGCTGAAATCGGCATCGTATCTTTCCAGGATGGAATGAATTCCCATGGCTTTGGATGCTCTTTCCTTGTTCATTACGTAGACCATTGATGCGGCACTGTCACCCACCAGAATGACGGCAAGCCCTGGGGTTTCACCCTGTTCGGTCAGTTTTTCTGCACGGGCAGCGATCTCGACGCGAAGTTCTTGCGCCAACTGGTTTCCATTAATTATTTCGGCTGTCATGTTATTTGATAAAAGATAAGCTGTTAAAACGAAATACAGAATTATATTTCTTGTTAGGATTAATCTGCAGACACCGGATGAAAAAACCGGAATCCATAAATAAAAAACGCATTTTCTCACAAAATGAGATGGTTCCGGGTTTTGTTGCCCGGCGGTTGTTCTGTCGGGTGCCATGCAGCGAAGCTGTCAGCTCGGGGTATATCCGAGAAGGGCAAGCTCCTCTTTTTCAATCCACCGCCAAGCTCCCGATGGAAGTGTTTCATCCAGAGCTAGATTGCCAATGGTTGTTCGGTGGAGCTTTTCGACGCGATTGCCGACGGCGGCCACCATTCTTTTGACCTGGTGATATTTACCCTCTGAAATAGACAGATATAACAGGTGTTCGTCCAACTGTCTGCAGGAGAGGGCTGCTACAGGTGATTTTTCGCCGTGCAGCAGCACGCCAGAACAAAGAGCCTCAATCTGTTCCGATTTCAATGTGTGCCGTACCTGTGCCTCATAGATTTTCGGTACATTTTTTCCCGGAGAGATCATAGCGTGGATAAAGGCACCGTCATCAGAGAAAAAGAGCAGTCCTGTTGTGTCCTGATCCAGTCGTCCGGCACATTGCACGCCCCGTTGCAGTAGGGGTTCGGGAAGAAGGGAAAAAACACTGGGATGATGTTGCGGCTGGTGTGAGCATTCAAATCCAGAGGGCTTGTGCATGGCAAGATAGACACGATGACGATAGTGCCAGCGTTGTCCATCCACCTCAAAAATCAGGTTGTTCGTTTCCGCATCCATTTGCGGGTCGTGACAGATCTGTCCCGAAATAGATACGCGCCCATCATGAATCAGTGCCCGGCAGAATTTCCGGCTGCCAAACCCTTGGCTCTGAAGGATTTTTTCAAGTGTCATGGTCAAAATCGTAGGGCGAGGCAAGGAGTTACAGTAAAAAAGAGGTTACATGGTTTGCAGACGAAAAAAAACCCCACAACCTGCGGGGTTTTCATTAAGCTTGAAATTATCAGGCAGCTTGAATATTTGATGCCTGCTTGCCTTTTGGGCCCTGTGTAACTTCAAACTGAACTTTCTGTCCTTCTTTAAGGGTTTTGAAGCCGTTCATGTTGATCGCGGAAAAGTGTGCGAACAAGTCTTCACCCCCATCTTCCGGAGTAATAAAGCCAAAACCTTTAGCGTCGTTAAACCACTTGACTGTTCCTGTTGCCATAATGAAAGGGTCATCCTATAAAAATGCTTTTGTACTTGCCAGACTAATTGAAAAACGTGATACATTTTTCCCAAGTCAGCCCTTTTGATATCATGCAATTAACGACAAACCCGGCAATTGCTGTTACCAATAGAACATTGTTGACATAAAGAAACGCAAAGTCAAGCATTTTCCCCAAAAAACTGTAAATTTTGACAAAGATTAAGCTACTCATCAGTACCATGACATGTTAACGAAAGGGTTTCTTGCGGGAAACGGGCGGGAAATGGGAAAATCGCGTAATATCAATATTGGGCTTTGCATTCGCGCACAAGCCAGAGAGTAGCAGGATTTAAACTGACAAAATGGGAATACAGCAGGAAAACAGCGTATTACTGGAGCGGGAGACCTTGCTTGCCAAACCTCCTCCGTTGTATCAGGTGCTTCTCCTGAATGATGACTTCACCCCAATGGAGTTTGTCGTTGTTGTTCTACAGGAATATTTTCACAAGGATCGTGCCGCAGCAACTGAAATCATGCTGCAGGTGCACCATGAAGGAAAAGGCACATGTGGTGTCTTTCCCAGAGATATTGCGAGTACAAAAGTTGAGCTTGTTTTGGGTCACGCCCGCAGTCACGGGCACCCACTGCAATGTGTAATGGAGGAAGCATGATTGCGCAAGAACTGGAAGTGAGTCTGCATATGGCCTTTGTTGAGGCCCGGCAGGCACGTTATGAATTTATCACGGTTGAGCATCTGCTTTTGGCGTTGCTGGATAACCCTTCCGCATCCGAAGTACTGAAGGCCTGCAATGCCAGTCTGGACGATTTGCGAAAAATGCTGACCAACTTTATAAGTGACAACACACCTGTGGTACCGGGTGTTGCTGATGTTGACACGCAGCCAACACTAGGTTTTCAGCGTGTGATTCAGCGTGCGATCATGCATGTGCAGTCTGCCTCCAATGGCAAAAAAGAAGTAAATGGGGCCAACGTGCTGGTTGCCATTTTTGGTGAGAAGGATTCGCATGCCGTTTACTATCTCCATCAGCAGGGTGTGACACGCTTGGATGTGGTGAACTTTATTTCCCATGGTGTGAAAAAGGTACCGCAGCCGGAGGCGCCAGAAACGCCCGAAGGGGTAAAGGAAGCTGGAACGATTGAGACAGCCCAGAAAGAAACCGCGCTTGACCAGTACACCCAAAACTTGAACAAACAGGCCGTTGACGGCAGGATTGATCCGCTGATTGGTCGCGAGGAAGAGGTTGACCGGGTTATCCAGGTGCTATGCCGTCGCAGAAAAAACAATCCACTTCTTGTTGGAGAAGCCGGTGTTGGTAAAACGGCGATTGCAGAAGGATTGGCCTGGCGGATTACACAAGGTGCGGTGCCGGAAGTTCTGCAGGAGGCGGTAGTTTATGAGCTGGATATGGGCGCGCTTCTGGCCGGTACCAAGTACCGTGGTGATTTCGAGCAACGGTTAAAAGCCGTGTTGCAGCAGTTAAAAGATAATCCCAATTCCATTCTCTTTATTGATGAGATTCACGCTATCATTGGTGCCGGTTCTGCTTCCGGTGGTACGCTTGATGCGTCCAATCTGTTAAAGCCAGCCTTGTCCAATGGGCAGATGAAGTGCATTGGTGCGACGACCTTCAGCGAGTTTCGAGGTGTCTTTGAAAAAGACCATGCGCTCGCAAGGCGATTCCAGAAAATCGATATTCATGAGCCAACGATTGAGCAGACAGTACAGATTCTCCGCGGTCTGAAATCACGATTCGAGGATCATCACAATGTGCGCTATTCCGCTTCTGCGCTAACAACAGCTGTCGAACTGTCAGCCCGTTTCATTAATGATCGCCACCTCCCGGACAAGGCCATTGATGTCATTGACGAAGCGGGTGCCGCGCAGCGTATTTTGCCGAAATCAAGACAGAAGAAAACGATTGGCAAGGGCGAGATTGAGGACATTATTTCCAAGATTGCGCGTATTCCCCCCCAATCCGTTAACCAGGATGACAGGAGCAAGCTTCAGAATCTGGATCGTGACCTGAAAAACGTGGTGTTTGGGCAGGATGATGCCATTGATGCATTAGCCGCCAGTATCAAGATGGCACGAGCTGGTCTTGGCAAGACAGACAAGCCTATTGGCGCATTCCTCTTTTCCGGCCCAACCGGAGTGGGCAAGACCGAGGTCGCAAGACAGCTTGCCTTTGTGCTGGGCATTGATCTTGTCCGTTTTGACATGTCGGAATATATGGAGCGACATGCTGTCAGCCGTATGATTGGCGCGCCGCCCGGGTATGTCGGTTTTGACCAAGGAGGTCTCCTGACGGAGGCCATTACCAAAAAGCCGCATTCGGTTCTGCTTCTGGATGAAATTGAAAAAGCCCATCCAGATATTTTCAGTGTGCTACTCCAGGTAATGGATCATGGTAGCCTGACAGACAATAACGGTCGCAAGGCGGATTTCCGCAATACCATTATCATCATGACGACAAATGCCGGCGCGGAAAGCCTGCAGAAATCTAGTATGGGTTTTACCAACCAGAAACAGGCTGGTGATGAAATGATGGATATCAAGCGGATGTTTGCCCCGGAATTCCGTAATCGGCTTGATGCCACTATTAGCTTCCGCGCGCTGGATGAAGGAATCATCCTGCGGGTGGTCGATAAATTCCTGATGCAGCTTGAAGAGCAACTCCACGAGAAAAAAGTGGAGGCGGTTTTCACAGATAAACTAAGAAAATATCTGGCAAAAGAAGGTTTTGATCCGATGATGGGGGCCAGACCGATGTTGCGGCTGATTCAGGATCTGATCCGTCGTGCTCTTGCGGATGAACTGCTGTTTGGTCGACTTGTGTCTGGAGGAACCGTGATTGTGGACCTGGATGACGAAGACAGGATTCGGCTGGATTTTACGGAAGATCCCCAGATACCTGAAAAGCAGGAAGATATGACGGATGTGGCGGAAATAGGATAAGCCGCTGACGGCTGAAGCCCGGTTTCAAACCGGGCTTTTTCATGCCCAAAGTATGATGACGGAAAGTGAACCGAGCAGGCAAAGTGTTACGGTATAAATTGTCAGGGCGATTGCATGACAAAGCGTTCTTTTCCGAAAAATCAACTGTTTACCCAGCCAGAAGGAAAACAAGAATGCGCAGCCAAGAAGAAAAAGCTGCAGTGTGAGCGTGCTTTGCCTGACCCAGCCGGTCGGACCAACAAAATCGAGTGAGCCGGTAAAAAAGCCGGAAATGAGTCCTATCCCTGCCAATGGAACCAGCCCCAGTGACAGTTGTTGCCATGAGGCGGCGTGTTCCCCGGCAATTCTGCCTGCCAGCCATATCAGTCCGGAAAGAACGCCGCCCAGCAGGAGGGCGCAGCCTGAAACAAGACAAATCATGAGGAGGAGGCTGATATCCTGCAGATTTTCCCATGGGGCACGGGAAAAGAAAAGGGTGCTGGTGCCCATGCCAATCATGCCAAAAAGCAGGGTTGTGGCCTGTATGGTGGATGTTTGTTTTGACGGGACCGCTAGGATTTCGTGGCACGGCTTTCTTGTCGCCAGTTCAACAGCATGACGATAGCCAATGCAGCGTCCGCAGGCATGGCACGAGGATGTGCCCTGCATCTGTTTGATATTGACAAGGGGTGCGCAGTTGATCCGCTCATACGGGCCCTGATAAGCATCCCATTTTGTCTTGTCTACCCGGTAGTAAAATAGCGACAGTCGTGCCAGAAAGGCAAAGATGATGTTGGATGGGCATAGGTACATGCACCATATTCGTCGTCCATTTCCGAATAAAAAACCGGTAAGGATGGCAAAAAGGGTTAGTGAACCCAGCAGGATGAGACTTGCCTGATGATGGCGGGTCGCTCCGGAAAGAAAAAGAAAAAGGCTGTAAAAAACAAGCATGAGACCAGGCCATCCGGGCCAGCGGATCCATCGCGGAATCGCGCGTTTTTGCCCGTAGCGGCTGATCGCTTCTGTCAGCGTACCGTCAGGGCAGAAAACCCCGCACCAGATGCGGCCAAAAATCAGGGTGGATAGCATAATCAGCGGCCAGCCGACTCCCCAGAAAACAAAAACGGAAAACAGTTGAAGATCTTCCCAGAAGAAGACAGCATTTTGTTGGGTGGGAAAAATAAGCGGGGCCAGCAATAAAAACAGGTAAATTCCGAGCATACCCCACTGAATGAGTGCAATTTTTTCCTGATATCGTCTCATTACCCACCCCAAGTGCATCGCGACAGAGCCCTTGTCAGCCAGTGGCTGAACAGATAGGTGTGTTTTATCGCTACGGGCAAGATGCAGGTCCGGTAATTCCATGTTTTCCTGAAGACGTCAGAGGCTGTAGCCGGTTTGGAGAATCGTTGTAGCACACAGTGGCTTGTTGAAGTCTGATGCCAGTGTAATAATAAATAAAATTGCTCAAGCCCGCTGTAAAGATAACAGCCCTCAACATTAAATAGAACTTCTCAAAGGCATATTTATGCACCAACGCGAAATATCCCTGCCCAATGGTGTTGTTATGCCAACGCTTGGACTGGGGACTTGGTTCATGGGTGAATCATCCTTGGCACGGCAGGACGAAATTGCCGCCCTGTCTCACGGTATTGAACTGGGGATGACACTGATTGACACGGCGGAAATGTATGCCAACGGCGGGGCGGAGGAGGTGGTTGCCGAAGCGGTGGCAGGTAAGCGCAGTCGGGTTTTTCTGGTCAGCAAAGTTTTACCCAGCAACGCCAGCTGCAGAGGAACAATTGAGGCATGTGAGCGTAGCCTGAAACGTCTGAAGACAGATTATCTTGATCTGTATCTACTGCACTGGAGGGGAAGTTATCCGCTGGAAGAGACATTTGAAGCCTTTTTTGAACTGGAAAAAGCAGGCAAGATACGTGCTTTTGGTGTTTCCAATTTTGATCTGGCGGACATGGAAGACGTAGCCAGAGTCGATCAGGGGAAAAACGGTGTGAATCAGGTGCTCTATAACCTAGCATCAAGAGGAATTGAGTGGGATTTACTTCCTTGGCAAAAGGAGCGGAATATTCCTGTGATGGCATATTCACCGCTGTACCAGACCCGTATTTTGCGTAATCAGGAATTGCAGCGGTTGGCTACCGAACTTTCTATTACGCCGGCCCAACTGGCACTGTCGTGGCTTTTGCATCAGGGGGTTGTGCCGATTCCGAAATCGTCCAATGTTACACGCGTTGAAGGTAACAGGAAAGCTTGGGATCTGACGTTGAGCCCGGAAACGCTGGCAAAGCTTGATGCAATTTTCCCGCCGCCGGCGCGTAAGATGCCGCTTGATATTCTTTAGTGTCCAGATGGCTCTGGTGATGTTTCCCCATTTGTCAGGAGGTCAAGCTGGCCTTGTGCCGCCATCTGGCGAATGATCCGAATGGTATCAATATCCGCTTCACGGTAGGCTGAACGCTTGAAATCGTTATAAAACGCATCCGGCCCGTCCTCTGGGGATGGGTCTTCATAGGTGAAGCGAACAAACAGCCTGCCGGACTGTGGCTCTTCAATGGTCATTTCAAGGGTGGATGCTAGGATTTCTCCCTGCTCTGGAATAAGGAAACGAACTTGGTTTTCAATGATGTAGTGAACTCGGTCATGGACAATCAGGTTGCCAAAATCCAAGCGGCGGGAAACCATACTGTCCGCCCGCTCGACAATCGTGCATGAATCCAGATGAGGAATGAAATGCGTCGGCTTTTCTGCACGCAGAACCAGCCCGTGCCATAACTGAAGACGAGTCAGCGGTTCAATGCGCGGGTCTTTAGGGTCGTTTATTTCAACAAGATGTTCAAATTTCATGAAGTGAGCTAGTAAAAAAACAAATCAGCCGGAAGCCGTAAGGCGGTATGGGATGGATTATGAATGGGTACGATCGTTTGTGTAAATGCCCTGATTCAGGAGAAGTGGCCGTTGTCCAGAGAAAATCCCTTGATAAATTCGGTTGCTGGCAGTCGTTTGCTTCCGGGTTTCTGTATTTCGGTAATGCGTAAGGTGCCATTTCCACAGGCAACCAGAATGCCGTGCTCTGTGTTTGCCGCAATAATCTGCCCGGGGATCGCTCCAGTAGTCTCAGGCATGGCTTCGGCTTTCCAGATTTTCAGGGGGGTATCTCCCAAGTTCGCCTGCGATCCGGGGAAAGGATTGAATGCCCGGATTTTATTGACAATCATTTCCGCCGGTAATAAAAAGTCTAGGGGTGCTTCCTCTTTCATGATTTTTGGTGCATAGTTGGCCTGATTTTCATCCTGGGGCTGGCTTTTGAGCTTTCCTTTTTTTAGCGCATTTAATGCACAACAAATGGTATTGCCACCCAGAATGGCAAGTTTGTCATGCATGGAAGAGGCTGTATCACCGGGCAGAATGGGTAGTTCTTCCTGCGCGAGAATAGGGCCGGTGTCCAGTCCATCGTCCATCTGCATAATCGTAATGCCGGTTTTCTTGTCACCAGCTTCAATGGCTCTTTGTATAGGAGCGGCTCCTCGCCATCTCGGGAGCAGGGAAGCGTGAATGTTCAGGCAGCCTAAAGTCGGGATTTGCAAAAATTCAGGTGGCAGAATAAGGCCGTAAGCCACCACAACCATCACATCCGGTTTTGCGCGATCAAGGGAGTCAAATGCTTCTTCTGCCGCTTCCCTGTGGACGCCGTTACGTCGTAATGAAACCGGTTGCAAAACCGGAATGCCATATTTTGTTGCCAGTTGTTTTACTGCCGAATGTTGCAGGCGCATCCCTCGTCCAGCAGGACGATCCGGTTGCGTCAGGACGAGCGGGATATCAAATCCGGCTTCAGAAAGCGCCTCAAGTGCGGTCGCGGCAAATTCCGGTGTGCCAGCAAACGCTATTTTCATTGTTTTTTCCCCGATCGGTTATTTTTTTTCCGTTTGTTTTCACGCTCTTCTTTCAGCATCTTCGTCTTGATGCGGTTGCGTTTTAACGGGGAAAGATAGTCAACAAACATGAATCCTTTTAGGTGATCCATTTCGTGCTGGATGCAAACCGACATCAATCCTTCTGTTTTGATTTCGAAAAAATTACCGCTAATATCCTGGGCGCGAACTGTCACACGGGCAGGACGCTCCACTTCTTCATAAATGCCTGGAACAGAAAGGCAGCCCTCATCAAAGACAGTCTTTTCCGTGCTGGCGGTGATAATTTTCGGGTTGATGAAAACCTGAAGCGTATTGCGCTCTTCGGATATATCAATCACGAGAATCTGTTCATGCACATCAATTTGTGGTGCTGCAAGACCAATTCCTGGTGCGGCATACATGGTTTCCGCCATGTCATTGACGAGTGTTGCCAGACGTTTGCCAAAAACGGTGACAGGTTCGGCAACTTTGTTCAGGCGGGGGTCAGGATAACGAAGAATGGGTAAGAGAGACATACTTCATGGTAATGCGGCACGTGGGTAAAATGCTTGCCCTATTGGGTGATTGACGGCAGAATTGTCGCACTATTTTCTGGGTCAGGCAGGTTTGGGGGATGTCGTTCTTTTAATTTACACATTTGAAAAGTGTAGCACAGCTGCCCCTTTTCTGCTTTTGCCGGGAGGGTGATATCGTCGTCTCGCTGATTAAAAATTTTGAGGCAGCTGGTTCCAAAAAGGTACTGGACTGTGTTTCAATACAGGCATATTGATAATTATTCTTTCAATTGGATAAACATGTTTGATGTACTGGTCTGGTTTTACCAAACCTATAGTCAGTTTGATGCGTGTCTGGAACCGCCCGAACTGAAGCAGATGCTGAGTGCTGCGGGGTTTCGGGAAAACGAAATTTCGGAGGCCCTTGGCTGGGTGCATACGCTTGCTAGGACTATTGCTGATTTTGACCTGCCCGGCTGTGTGGAAACCTTTCCTTGCAGTGTGCGGATTTATGCGAAACCGGAATTGCTGATCCTAGGGTCGGAGGCTATCGGTTTTATCCAGTACCTAGAAAATAGCCATATTATCGAACCAGTTCAGCGGGAAATCATTATCGAAAGCGCCATGACGGCTGAGATACAGCCGCTGTCGTTTGAAAAATTCAGGATTTTGGTTTTGATGGTTTTATGGAGTGACGGAAGAAATCCGGCATTTCCTGAATTTGATATGCTTTTTTTTAATAATGAAAAACTGTTCCATCTGCCTCATTGAGCAAAAGGAATGTATCTCCTTAAACAGATTGAACCCGATTAATCAAAACCGCTAAAACGACTTATGGGAAAAACGCTCATCATTGCTGAAAAACCCTCTGTTGCAAATGATATTGCAAAGAGTCTTGGTGGTTTTACCAAGCATAACGATTATTTTGAGTCAGATGATTATGTACTGACATCAGCAGTCGGTCATCTAGTTGAAATAGCAGCACCGGAACAATATGAAGTCAAGCGCGGAAAATGGAGTTTTGCCAATCTGCCGGTGATTCCGCCGGAATTTGACCTGAATCCCATTGCACGTACCGAGCCTCGCCTGAAGCTTCTGAATCGCCTGATCAAGCGCAAGGACGTCACAGGCATTATCAATGCCTGTGACGCTGGTCGGGAAGGCGAGCTGATTTTTCGGCTTATTACGCAGTATACAAAAGCCAAGCAGCCGATCAAGCGCTTATGGCTGCAATCCATGACGCCAAAAGCGATTCGGGATGGATTCAAACACCTGCGCAGTGATAGGGAAATGCAACCACTTGCCAATGCTGCTCGCAGCCGTTCGGAAGCAGACTGGCTGATTGGCATTAATGGTACGCGCGCCATGACGGCATTCAATTCGCAGGAAGGGGGCTTTTTCCTGACAACGGTTGGTCGGGTGCAGACACCGACATTATCAATCGTGGCCAAACGCGAAGAGAAAATCAAAAGCTTTGTCTCGCGTGATTACTGGGAGGTTCACGCTGAGTTCATTTGTGCCAAAGGGATTTATGAAGGCCGTTGGTTTGACCCCAAGTTCCGGAAAAACGAGGAAGATACCGAGTTAAGGGCAGAACGCCTGTGGAGCAAGGCTGCGGCGGATTCGGTTGTGATTGCCTGTCAGGGCAAGCCAGGAAAGGTAACCGAAGAATCGCGTCCAACCACGTCCATTTCTCCGGCGCTTTTTGACTTGACGAGCTTGCAGCGTGAAGCAAATGCCCGTTTTGGCTTTTCAGCCAAAAATACGCTGGCCATTGCCCAAGCACTGTATGAGCGGCACAAGGTGCTGACTTACCCGAGAACGGATTCGAGGCATTTGCCCGAAGATTATCTGCCGATGACGCATGAGATTTTGGGCGCACTTTCTGAAAGCGGGTCATTCAAACAATTTGCCTCGCAGATACTGAAAAACAAGTGGGTTCGACCAAACAAGCGGATTTTTGACAACAGGAAGATATCGGATCACTTTGCCATTATCCCCACTACCCAAGCACCCAAAAACCTCTCAGAAGCGGAGCAACGTCTGTATGATCTTGTGACACGGCGATTCATGGCTGTCTTTTTCCCGGCCGCTGAATTCATGGTCACAACTCGTCTTACTGAGGTCTCCGGTCATCAGTTCAGAAGCGAAGGCCGGGTGATGACTAATCCGGGCTGGCTTGCGATATATGGCAAGGATATGCCGACGGACAAGGACGGGGAAAAAAGCAAAATTCTGGTTCCTGTTTCATCCGGCGAAAAAGTCCGGACAGAAAAAGTCTTGGCAGAAGCGCTAGCGACCAGACCACCGGCCCGCTATACAGAAGCAACGCTGCTTTCTGCCATGGAAGGCGCTGGCAAACTGCTTGATGACGAGTTGCGTGAGGCTATGGTCGGAAAAGGATTGGGTACGCCGGCAACCCGTGCTGCCATTATTGAAGGCCTGTTAACGGAAAAATATCTGTTGAGAGAGGGACGGGAACTGATTCCGACCCCCAAGGCATTCCAGTTGGTGACACTTTTGCAGGGCTTGGGTATCAAGGAGCTGACCAAGCCTGAATTGACGGGTGAGTGGGAGTATAAGCTTTCCCGGATGGAAAAGGGGGAAATCAGTCGCGAGGAATTCATGCTGGAAATTGCGCAGATGACCCAGGCAATCGTCAAGCGTGCGAAGGAATATGATGAGGAAACGATTCCTGGCGATTATGCGACGCTGAAAACGCCGTGTCCGCAATGTGGCGGTGTTATCAAGGAAAACTATCGCCGTTTTGCCTGTCTTGCCTGTGATTTTTCCATTACCAAGACACCGGGCAGCCGTCAGTTTGCGGTGGATGAGGTGGAAGAACTGTTGCTGAAAGGAGAGATTGGCCCATTACAGGGGTTCCGTTCCAAAATGGGAAGGCCTTTTAATGCCATTCTTAAAATCACTCATGACGACGAAGGGCACTACAAGCTGGAATTTGATTTTGGCCAGCCCAAAGATGATGATAGCACTGCGGTGGATTTCAGCAGTCAGGTCGCTTTGGGGGGGTGCCCGAAATGTGCTCAGGGCGTGTATGAATTGCCGCTGTCATATGTCTGTGAAAACACGGTAGCCAGACCAAGGGCTTGTGATTTCCGCAGTGGGCGGATTGTTCTGCAACAGGAAGTTTCACCAGAGCAGATGAAAAAACTGCTGAAGGATGGGTCGACAGACTTGTTGTCGGGTTTCGTTTCGCAACGGACGCGGCGCCCGTTCAAGGCATATCTTGCACTGGGCAAGGGGGGGAAGGTCGAATTCCGCTTTGAGGAGAAGAAAACGGCTGCGCCTGCGAAGAAAACATCGTCTGCATTAGTAGAAAAGCCTGCGGCTAAAAAGGCGCCAGCCAAAAAAACAGCACCGAAAAAAGCGGTAGCGGAAAAAGTACCAGCAAAGAAAGTGACGGCTAAAAAAACAGTAACGGAAAAAGTGCCCGCTCAAAAGGTCGCAACCAGGAAAGTAGCTGCAGAAAAAGTACTGGCAAAGAAGACGGCGACAACAACGAAAAAGGTGTCAGCCAAAAAGGTGGAGGCAGAAAAAACGCCGGTAAAGAAAGCGACGTCAACGAAAAAGGCACCAGCCAAAACCACCGCAAAAAAAAGCGGGAGCTGATTCTGGAAACAGGATATTGGCAAACAAAAAACGGCAGGAATTTCCCCCTGCCATTTTTTGTTTGTTGCTCAGGTATTGCTCAGACGTGCCCCAGAACCGGACCCGGAATATACGGTTTTTCCAGTTCTTCGATTTCTTCTTTGGTAAGGGAAACCGAGGTGGAGGAAATGGCTTCTTCCAGTTGTGCGATTTTTGATGTGCCGACGATAGGAGCTGTTACGCCTTTGTGTCGCAACCAGGCGTAAGCGACCTGTGCATTGGATACTCCCTTTGCTTGGGCAACCCGTGTCAGAGTGTTGACGATTTTAAATGCAGCATCATTGTAGAAGTACCGTAATGCCATTTCATCTGTTCGGGCGCGCACCGTAGCCGCTCCACTCGCGTTTTCGTCCTTGTCTTCCGGCTTCCTGTTCCCGGCAAGAAAACCGCGTGCAAGCGGACTCCAGGGGATGAGGGCAACCCCCTGATCCTGACACAGCGGAATCATTTCACGCTCTTCTTCCCGATACATCAGATTGTAATGATTCTGCATTGAGACAAATGGCGTCCAGCCGTTTTCTCTGGCAACCTGCTGCGCTTTGGCGAACTGCCATGCCCACATGCTGGAGGCCCCAATATAGCGAACCTTGCCGGATTTGACGAGATCGTGAAGCGCCTCCATTGTTTCTTCAATTGGAGTGGAACGATCCCAGCGATGAATCTGGTACAGGTCAATATAATCCATTCCCAGACGCTTTAACGAGGCATCCACCGCATCAAAAATATGTTTGCGGGAAAGGCCGCTAGTGTTTGGTGGAATACTGGCGCGTTTAGCAGAAGCCGCATCGTAGGCAACGTCAGTATCAGAGACATGAAAGAAAACTTTTGTAGCGACGACAACTTCTTCCCGCCGGGCATATTCTTTCAGTAGCTTGCCGGTCAGTTCTTCTGATATGCCATTGGAGTACATGTTGGCAGTATCAAAAAAATTAATTCCTGCCTCAACAGCATGACGGATAAAGGGGCGGGATACATCTTCGTTCAGTACCCAAGGACGCCATTGCGGCGAGCCATATGTCATCATGCCCAGACAGACGGGAGATACACGAAGTCCGGTTTTGCCGAGATTAACATATCGCATCAGATATCCTTTCCTGTTTTTGATAACCGAATTACCGGTTTTGACAAGTGCTAGCTGTTTTTCTTTGGTAACTTCTGTGGCTCGATGTTGAGCTGCTTGAGTTTTCTGTACAAGTGTGTTCGTTCCAACCCGGCTCTTTCAGCAACACGGGTCATACTACCGCCTTCGACAATAAGGTGATGTTCAAAGTAGATACGTTCAAACATGTCCCGGGCTTCCCGCAGAGGAAGATTAAAATTCAACAGGGAATATGGATTGGATGAAAGCGTTGTGTTATTGGCCTGAGCGACATTTGCTACTGAGACGGTGTTTGCTGGTCTGACGGAGGTGGATTCAGGTTTTGCATGCGGCATATCCGCTATAGTGTGAGCAATTGCCGGGATTTTTTCTGCCAGATTATGCAGGGCGTGCTCAATCGTTTTTAGGAGCTTTTGCAACGCGATCGGTTTTTCCAGAAAACCCAGTGCACCATGACGAGTGGCTTCCACGGCCGTATCAATGGATGCATGGCCTGACATCATGATGACCGGCATACTCAGCAGGTTTTCCCGGCGCCATTCCTTCAGGAGGGATATGCCATCCGTATCGGGCATCCAGATATCAAGCAAAACTAGATCTGGTGATTTGGTTGCCCGGCATTCACGTGCCTGATGGGCATTTTCCGCGGTATATACAACATGCCCTTCATCCGAGAGAATTTCCGAAAGTAATTCCCGTATACCTATTTCATCATCAACTACTAGGATATTTGCCATATTTATCTGCCCTGATGGTTTACGTCCCCTTTGTTTTTTATTTGAATTATGTTAGTCCTGTTTCGGGTGCTAACTGTAACAGCAAAATGGATACTATTGCACCACTGGTTTCCGGCCGGTTTTGAACATCAATTCTCCCGTGATGTTCATCAATAATTTTTTTGACAACCGCCATACCAAGACCGGTTCCGCGTTCTTTCGTTGTTGTATAGGGCTCAAAAATACGTGAAAGAATTTTTTGCGGAAACCCTAGCCCATTATCCCTGACAGAGAGCCTCACTGCAATGCAGATTTCATTTGCGGCATTGCGATACGTGACTTTTTCTGTAGAAACATCCACACGTGGTGGCTCTTTCTGCTCATACATTTCTTCAGCAATGGCATCAAGTGCATTCTGAAGCAGATTGTGTATGACCTGTCGAAGCTGGGTTTCATCCCCCATGATCCAGGGCAGATCCGGATAGAGGCTGGTATGAACGATATCGCGTGCTTCGTCTCCGGCATACAGGTAAGTAATATCTTCAACGAGGTTATTCAGATCCAGAGGAGTCAGTTGTGCCGGAGGGGTGCGGGCATAGTTGCGGAAGTCATCCACCATCCGTTTCATGGCGGTTACCTGATTGACGATGGTTTGTGTGCTTTTATCAAGGAACTGGGCTTCCGCCAGATCGAGTTTCTTTTCCAGCTTCATTTGCAGGCGTTCTGCAGAAAGCTGAATTGGTGTCAGCGGATTTTTAATTTCATGAGCTAATCGACGGGCAACTTCGCCCCATGCCAAAGAGCGTTGTGCGGAGATAATGTCGGTAATATCATCAAAAACGACAATGTAGCCGTTATTTCCCTCAACTGGGAGGCGGGAGCCACGAGCAAGCAGCATGATTTCATGCGCTTCTTTGTCGTCATCTGTGATGTATGGGATTTCGATCTGTCTTTGCCAGTGCTGCCCTTCCATGACCTTGCCACTTGCGGCAGTTTTTGCACTCAGCTCGGAAAAGGCTTTTGTGATCGCTATGGAGAAAGTGTCCAGTCCTTCGATTTCAGCAAGCGGTTTACCAATGTGTGATTCCAGATTCTGTCGCAGAATCCGGGTAACGGGTTCATTGCCGCTGACCAGACGAAAAGCGTGATCAAGAACGATAACTCCGGCGGACATGTTGGCGAGAACCGACTCCAGATGGACTTTGGCCGTTTCAAGTTCCATTCGGCTCCTCTCAGTTTGCTTCCGAGCGTCGGCCAACTGGTGTGTCATGTCGTTGAATGACTGTATCAGCGTGCCGAGTTCATCCGAGCTGGTAGCCGTCCGCTGGGGTGATAGGTTGCCTTCGGCAACGGCTTTGGTCCCTTGTGCTAGGAGGAGGAGGGGGCGTGTCAGGTTGGATGCGATTTGGAAGGCGGCTGCGATGGCAGCAAACACAGCAAGCAAAAGCGTTAGCGTAAGGGTGACAATGTAAATTTTGCGCAATCCGGAGCGGGATAGCGAACGTACTTGGTATTCGCTGTAGGCAGCTCTCAATGCTTCTGCATCCATGGCAAGTGAGGCGGAAATCGGCTGGAGCAGTTGCAGGAAATATTGCTCCTTCTGATAGTGGGTTCCTGCTGTTTTTGGAATGGGGAGGATCACCCTTAATTGCAGTGCGGTTTCATCCATATTGGTGGTGTGAGGATTGTCGTTTTCCCCTTCAATTGCAAGGTACCGTGACGTGGTAATGAGCTGCTGCAGCATGGTGGGCGTTGGCAGGTCCGGAATCAGGTTCTGGTAGTCAGCACTTGATGTGGCGATAACTTGTCCGCTTGAGGTGATGATCGTGGCCTCCAGCCGGTTTTTGTCATTGCGTATGTGGGAAAGCGTCAGCATTTTCTCGGACAGGGAAAGCGTGGAAAGTTCTGTCGAGAGTTGTTCTGCTCGGGCATTCAGGTCCGAAAGAAGCGATTCAAGGATGTTCTGTCCGAGCTTGACGCCGGAATCCAGTGCGGCTTCGACACGGATATCAAACCAGGATTCGATCGAACGGGAAACAAACTGGACGGAAACTGCATAGATGACGGCGCCCGGAAGAATGCCCATCAGGGCAAAGAGAAGCACCAGTCGCATCATGAGTCGTGTGCCAAAGCGGCCGCGCCGGTATCGCCTAAAAAGACGCACCAACATAAAAATGATCAGAACCAGCAGGGCCAGTCCGGCCAGAATGTTGAGGCCTAAAAGCCAGGGGTAGTGCTGCTCAAAGAAACTGGTATTTTCGGCGGCTGATGCAAGGAGAAAAAGCAGGATGCCCATAATGGCACCGCCAATAATCAGGATATAGCGGAATGTCCTTGTCACGACGAAAGCCTCTTTACGCGGTGAAGGAGAAGAGTTTCCACTGCGAGGAAAGCTGCCAGTTACTGTTGTTTATTACATTGATCTGGAATGGTTTTGGCAGGTATGACATGTCCAATTGGATGCGAACGGCGGCCTGATAGGTTTGTCCCTCACTTAATTGTCCATCCTCTGCAAAAAGCCAACGCTGGGGATGTCTTACCAGATTCAGGGCTTCCTCAAGGGAATTCACATTTTGCTGCAGGTTGCCCACAACGGTGGCGCTGTACTGGCGTGTCAGCACATTATAGGTAATTCGGATGGTGCGGGAAGCTGCTATGGGCTTTTCATCAAACCAGTACCAGCGGGGGCGGGAAATTTCGAGTTCTGTCGTGAAATACAGTGGCACGCCGCGCTGAAGCACATCTTCCAGTCCGCGTGGCAGATCTAGAGAAAAGCTGGCGACGAGACGATAACCATCATCTGATTTGTCTATCGCTACGGTATCAATTGCAATTGGGCTATCTGCCAGTGCGGTTGCCGGGTGCATAACCAGAACGGCGAGAAAGAGGGTAGCCAGCAGATGAAAAAAACGTCGCATCAATCAATAACCCAAGATCAGTCGCGGATAAAAATCCGCATTATCATGAGGACTGTTTCTGGAAAAGGGCATAAAAAAAGCCATCATGATTGCTTTTGTGATCTGTTGCTGGTAGCAGTTGACCAGGAGCCGGAAGTCTTCTTGCCCGGTTTCTCAGGGCAAATGCAGTTGCCTGCATCTCGGATTCCTCCGGCCAGACAGAACAGGTCACAAAGAGCAATTTACCATCTGGACGCAACATCTGCCACAAATTATCGAGAATTTGTGCAGAAAGTGTTGTAAGTTGGTCTTTGTCCGTTTCACGGCGCAGCCATCGTATATCCGGATGCCGCCGGACAATGCCCGATGCCGTACAGGGGACGTCTGCCAGAATGCGGTCAAAAGGATTGCCATCCCACCAGTCTGTTTTTGCGGCATCGCCTTGCCGGATATCTGCCTGCAACTGAAGGCGCTGCATATTTTCCCTGATGCGTTCAAGCCGTATTGCATCCTTGTCCAGTGCCAGTACTTGGACATCTGCTGTTTCAAGGATATGCCCTGTTTTCCCGCCGGGAGCGGCGCAGGCATCCAGTACACGCATCCCGCTTTTCAGATCAAGAAGGGGGGCGGCATGCTGAGCGGCAGCATCCTGCACAGATACCTGCCCCTCTGTAAATCCGGGAATGTGAGAAACCGGAACAGGCGTTTTCAGCACGACAGCGCAGGGGCCGACCTGATCTGCATTCAGTCCCGCTTTGGCAAGCTGCTCCAGATACATTTCTGTCGACAGTTTCCTGCTATTGACCCTTAAGGTCAGCGGAGGCATGGTATCGCCGGCTTTTAGAATGATTTCCCAGTTTTCGGGATAGGCTGCGACCATGTTTCGAACCCACCATGCTGGATAATTCCATGCGGCTTCTGTCTCTTTTTTGGCTTGCGCCAAAAGCGTATCCCGTTCGCGCAGAAAACGACGCAGTATGGCATTGACCATTCCCTTGCTGTGAGAAAGCGGCGGGGAAGAAGCGGCAGCTACGCTTTGGTTGACCGCAGTAAAGGGCGCATAGGGAAAATGGCCGCTTTCTTCCGGTTCGATCAGCAGGGAAAGGGTACAGTAAAGCAGGGCACGCAGTGTTTTCGGTTCCGGCTGTTTTTGCGTCATCAGGCGCACCAGGGTGCGGGAAAGTCCCAAGTGTCGCATACACCGGTAGGCAATATCCTGAATGGCCCCTGCAGCTTGGGCTGGCATGGCAGTTTGCTCCAGAACTGATGAGAGGGCAATCGGTAGTGCCGTACCGCTTTCGACCCGAGAGACGACATGTGCCGCACCCAGAAGCGCAAAGCCAAGGGAGTCCGTCGGCAAGGTTGAGCGAAAACGATCAATTCGGTTTTTTTTTGACACGTCAGTTTTTCCGCAGTTAGTTTTTCAAGGTGGAAAATCAGTGAAGCGACTGATCCAGTCCGTCCTGAACCTGCTCTGCTGCCCGGATAACGGCCCGGGCCTTGTTTTCCGTTTCTTGCCATTCCGAGCGGGGGACTGAGTCGGCTACCACACCGGCTCCCGCCTGAACATACAGCATGTCTTTGTGTATCACACCAGTTCGAATTGCGATAGCCAGATCCATTTCCCCGCCAAATGAAAGGTAGCCACAGGCACCACCATAAATTCCCCGTTTAACCGGCTCCAGTTCATCAATGATTTCCATTGCGCGTACTTTGGGTGCCCCGGAAAGTGTTCCGGCAGGAAAGGTGGCTTTTAGAATATCCAGACTGGACAGCCCCGGTTTCAGTGTGCCTTCCACATGGGAAACAATGTGCTGCACATGGGAATATTTTTCAATCGCCATTTTTTCCGTGACACGTACGCTGCCGGTCTGTGCGATACGGCCAACATCATTTCGGGCAAGATCAATCAGCATGACATGCTCGGCGATTTCTTTTTCGTCAGCCAGCAGGTCGGCTGCTAGTTCCTCGTCTCTTTGTGGTGTCTGGCCGCGTGGACGGGTGCCGGCGAGCGGGCGGACGATGACTCTGGTTTCCGCTCCGGTCTTTTCCTGCCGAACCAGGATTTCTGGAGAAGAGCCGACAATATGCATTTCTCCCAGATCGTAGTAGTACAGATAGGGCGACGGATTCAGTGAACGAAGGGACCGGTACAGGGAAAGAGGGGAATCCGTGTACGGTTTTTTCAGGCGTTGTCCCAAAACAACCTGCATGCATTCGCCATCAGCAATGTATTCACGGGCTTTTTCAATCATGGAAAAAAAGTCGTTCTGGGCAAATTCCCGGATGATATCGGTTCGCTGGCTCGCCCGGGTATCAGGGGCCATAACCGGCGCATCCAGCATGGTGCGGAGTTCGCGCAGGCGCTGTCGGGCAACGGCATAAGCCTCAGGGCGGGTCGGATCTGCGTAAACAATCAGATAAAGTTTGCCGGAAAGATTATCTATGACAGCTAGTTCTTCTGTCAGTAACAACTGGATATCCGGCAGGCGCAGATCGTCCGGCGGGGCCGAGTTCTGCAGTTTCGGTTCAATATAACGGACGGTATCATAGCTGAAGTATCCGGCTAGCCCGCCACAGAATCGTGGCATTCCTGGTCGGATCGCTACAGTGAAGC
>JGI994J12354_10000707_pt1 | contig 33496 bp, 30 predicted proteins | sample IntmicLarv3ML3BL_FD_12354 | JGI IMG/M metagenome (IMG submission 12354) | reverse complement strand
GTTCGTTTTTCTAAATGTTGCAGTCCAGTGCCTGGCGATGAGATTATTGGCTTTGTGACTAGGGGCAGAGGAGTATCACTTCATAGAACGGATTGTGTAAATGTTCTGACTTTACCAGAAAATGAAAGAATGAGACTTATAGAAGCAGAATGGGAGAGTGTTCAAGCTAATAATTCAGGAGAAAAATATCTGACAGAGATTAATATATTTGCAAATAATCGTATAGGAATTTTTGTTGATATTTCTAAAATATTTACAGAAAAGCATATAGATATTAAATCTATGAATGTAAGAACTAGCAAACAGGGCAAAGCTACTATTACTATGACATTTGAAATTACTGGAATAGAAGAACTCACTAAACTTACTGACAAACTCAGACAAGTGGAAAGTGTGTTAGATATCGAAAGAACTGCTGGGTAGATTGTATTAAAAGATTTTTCATAGTAAAAATAACTATAAAAATTGGTTATTCTTTAAGTTAATGAGTTTAAAAGTAAATTTAAAAGATTAAAAAAGAGAAATGGTAAACTGTTAAGTTATACCGTTTCTCTCTCTTACCTCTTAATGTTTTCACATGTGAAAACATTAAGATTCTTCTTCTTTTTATAAATAAGCAAGAACGTGTTCTTATAGAACCTAGTTCAATACTTCTTAGTGGACCTGAGGGGAATTGAACCCCTGTCCGAAAGCCCTTCCAATAAAGTTTCTCCCATTACAGTCATTATATTGGTATTTCCCTAGACTTATCGCCTAATGACAGGCTATAAGTTTCGGTAGCTTCATAATTTCTTTTATTTCCTCAAAGCTTTGGAAACAAAGTGCCTCACATAGTCGATGCCAGTAACTTAAGCTGTGAGAGACCTAAGGCTGACAGCAGCCAATTAGGCTGCGAACGCTAAATTTTCGTCTGCGTTTATAATTATTTTGCGGTTTGTTACGAGATCCGATACTCGAATGGCTGCTCTATCTTCTAAACCCCCGTCGAAACCAGTGCAAGCCCATATAATTTTAATATTAAAAAACATTACATGTAAATTAAGTATTAAAAATGTATAGTAATGCTACTGACTGCAAACAAATTTAGTATTTAGCTGATATTACTTTTATAGTTTATCATTCTGTCAGGTATATGTCAATTACAAAGACTTTACATATTGTTTACTTTATTGAATAAATGTTGGATAATATCAATATAAAAGAATATATTGTTTGTAATTAGTATTATATAAAAATTTTAAATAAACAATATATAATGTATAAATTGTATAAAAGATTAGTAGGGTTTACTGGTTTTGGGATTTTAAATAAACAATATATAATATATAAATAAAAAATCAACAATTATTTTAAAAGAAATGTTATAATTAAATGGCAAATGAATTTTAATTAAAATATAAAATGCTTGCATAGTTGATTAAGTATTATATTCTGCTAAACAAAGGAATATATTTGATTAAATTTGTTTATATAAGTAATCATCATATTTTATATAAATAATGATAATGAGTCAATAGGAGGATTGAACTTTACAATGAGCGATTTTAGAATAAAAAAAATAAATTTAGGAAGTGTGGAAACTAATTGTTATATTATTTATAATGCGGTGAGCAAAAAGGCAATAATTATAGATCCGGCAGATAATTCAGATAAAATAAAAAATGTTTGTAAAGAACTTGAAGTAACTCCAGAAGCTGTTATTCTTACACATGGACATTATGACCATATTATGGCAGCAGAGGAGATTAGAAAAGAATATTCTATATTTATTTACGCATCAGAAAAAGAAGCGGAGCTTCTTTCTAATCCAGACTATAATCTTTCTGCAATGCTTGGAAGAAGTCTTAGCTTAAAAATTGATAAACCATTAAAAAATGGTGATATATTAGAATTAATTGGTTTTAATATAAAAGTGATTGAAACTTCAGGACACACAGCAGGTTCAATTTGTTTATATTTTGAATCAGAAGATGTACTTATAAGCGGTGATACATTGTTTAGAGGGAGTTTTGGCAGAGTTGATCTTCCTACAGCTAATGCAATGGAGATAATTTATTCTATTACTGAGGTATTATTTAAGTTAGATGATGAGGTAATTGTATATTCTGGGCATGGTATTGAAACTACAATAGGTTATGAGAAAGAATATAATCCTATTTTACAATATTTGAAATAAACTATAATATAACCTTGTAAATATTGTAATTTATAATAAATATATTGATTAGGAATAAGGTATTTTAATGATAGGAATAACAATTAATGTAGAAAGTTTTGGTAATGAACTAAGGTCTTTAGTAATGGCATTTTATCCAAATGAAGATATTAAAGTGGGATATTTTGATAAGGCAGATATATTTATTGATGCATTTATAGATTGTAAGGAGGTATCTGTAAAAGTTACTTCTTTTAACAATATAAATGATATAATTAAAGAATGTGAATTGGTTAAATTTGCAGATGAAGAGAGTATAGAAAAGGAATTTTTAAAATATGACAGCAAGGAAACTATAGATAATAAATTTATAAGTTTAAATCCCAGTTATAGATTGGAATATAAAAATGCTGTTAAACGTGCTGTATATAATGCATTATCGAAAAAAACGGGTAAGAAGCTGCCATGGGGGACACTTACGGGAATTAGACCCACGAAGATACCAGTAGCATTTTTAGAGATGGATAAAACGGAAGATAAGATTTTTGAAATTATGAAAAATTCTTATCTTGCATCTAACGAAAAGATAAAACTTAGTATAGAAACTGCGAAGCGGGAAGTTGATTTATTAAAGAAAATTGATTATAAAAATGGCTATAGCATATATATAGGTATTCCGTTTTGTCCTACAACTTGTGTTTATTGTTCATTTACTTCTTATCCTATAAAATCATGGGAAGTTAGAGTTGATGAGTATTTAGATGCATTATTTAAGGAAATTGATTATGTATCTAAACGTTTTTCTAAAAGATGTTTAAATACTATATATATTGGCGGAGGAACACCTACATCACTTTCAGCAAAACATTTAGATAAACTGTTTAAGAAGATTAGTGATAGTTTTGATTTTTCTAATGTTGTAGAATGGACAGTAGAGGCAGGACGATCAGACAGCATAACAGAGGATAAACTCATAGTTATGCAAAAATATCCCATAAGCAGAATTTCTATAAATCCTCAGACAATGAAAGAAGAAACTTTAAAACTTATAGGAAGACGGCACAGTGCAGATGATGTAATTAGGGTATTTAAACTGGCAAGAAAAAATGGTTTTGATAATATAAATATGGATATTATAGTAGGGCTTCCAGAAGAAAATTTGAATGATATAATATATACACTTGAAGAGATTGCAAAGCTTGCACCAGATAGTTTGACAGTGCATTCATTGGCTGTTAAAAGGGCTGCTAGACTTAATACTGATAAAGCAGATTTTGTTGATTTTAAAATTCAAAATACTTCAGATATGATAGATATGACCTCTAAATATGCAAAACAAATGGGGCTTTTACCTTATTATTTATATAGGCAAAAAAATATGGCTGGGAATTTTGAAAATGTAGGATATGCTTTGAAAGGGAAATTTGCATTTTATAATATTTTAATTATGGAAGAAAAACAACATATTATAGCCCTTGGTGCTGGAGGCAGCTCTAAGATAGTTTTTCAAAACGATGGACATATAGAACGAATTGAAAATTTAAAAGATGTTGGATTGTATATAGATAAAATAGATGATATGATAGCACGTAAAGAGAAAATTTTGAAAAAATTATAAACTTATTAAAATACAATAAGTTACATATATAATAAATTATATAATACAAGGAGTATATGATATGGCACTTAAAAGAAAACCTGTAAATGGAATGAAAGATATATTACCGGCAGAAATGCAAATTCGAGATTATGTTATAGGACTTATAAAAGAAACTTATGGCAGGTTTGGATTTGCCTCTATTGAAACTCCTTGTGTGGAGCATATTGAAAATCTTACAAGTAAACAGGGCGGAGATAATGAAAAGTTAATTTTTAAGATTTTAAAGAGAGGTGAAAAACTTAAATTAGATAAAGCAGAAGAAGAAATTGATTTGATTGACAGCGGACTTAGATATGATCTTACAGTTCCTCTTGCACGTTATTATTCTAATAATTCAGCGAATTTGCCTAAACCATTTAAGGCATTGCAGATAGGAAGTGTTTGGAGAGCTGACAGACCTCAAAAGGGACGTTTTCGTCAGTTTGTTCAATGTGATATTGATATATTAGGTGAATCAACTTACTTGGCAGAAATTGAGCTTATACTTGCAACTACTACTTTGCTAGGGCGAGTAGGATTTAAGGATTTTAAAGTTAGGATTAATGATAGAAGAATTTTAAAGAGTATGGCAGCTTATAGCGGATTTGCAGAAAACAGCTATAATCAAGTATTTATAATTCTGGATAAAATGGATAAAATCGGAATTAAAGGGGTTGAAACTGAGCTTTTAGAAAGTGGTTTTACTAAAGATAATGTGGATAGATATTTAGGGATTTTTGAAAATATTACTTCTGATATAGATGGTATAAGATATTTATCTTGTGAACTTGCAGATTATTTACCTAAAGATGTTTCAGAGGGACTTGAAGCTATTATTGCTAGTGTGGTTAATACTTCAGAAAGTCAATTTAAAATAATTTTTGATCCAACTCTTGTTAGAGGAATGTCATATTATACAGGAACTATATTTGAAATTGAAATGGAAGGATTTTCAGGTTCAGTTGCAGGCGGCGGACGTTATGATGATATGATTGATAAATTTACTAAGACACCAGTTAGTGCGTGTGGATTCTCTATTGGATTTGAACGCATTATTACTATACTTATTGATAATGGATTTGTTATACCAGTAACTGCTAATAAAAAAGTTTTTTTAGTAGAAAAAGGAATGTCTGGAGATAGGCTTTGTGATATTATAAAAGAGGCATCTAAGGAAAGAACTGCCGGAAATCAAGTATTAATTTCTTATATGAATAAAAATAAACAATTCCAGAAAGAACAGCTTATTCAAGAAGGATATGAGGAATTTAAAGAATTTTATAATGAAAGATTAAAATAGGTTTGACAAGTATTTCAAGGATTTGTACTAATTTTACGGTTGAAGTGAAATTTGATAGACTGATTTATAAAGAGAAAGAATGAACTGTTTTAAATGGACAGTTCATTCTTTCTCTTTTATATGTTTAATGTATAGAATATATTATTACTTTGTATTATGTATTTAATTAATTTGTTTTCTTACAAATTCTCTATGCGCTTCTCTAGTAGTGTGATTATTATACCAGTTGATTGCAGCAACGAAACCACATCCACCGATGATATTGCCGAGTGTAACTGGTACAAGTGAATTTATAATAAATCCATTTATATTTAGATTAGCTAGGGCTTCAAGCGTAGTTTTACCAGAAGCGAGCATTGAAGGAGCAAAGTCATTTTTTAGTAATATACCAAATGGAATATAAAACATATTAGCCACACAATGTTCATATCCTGAAGTTATAAACAGCATAATTGGGAAAAATATAGCCCAAATACGTCCCTCAACTGAATGAGTGGTATATGACATCCAAACAGCACTAGCTACCAAAATATTACATAATATACCTAATGAAAAAGCCTCAACGAAACCTAAATTAGTTTTAGTAATAGCATAGCTAAGACTTACCTGTGATAATATTTCATTATGCTGCGGAGTCTTGGTTAAATATACCAAGATAACTACTGCAAGTGAACCAAGCATATTTCCTATATAAACGAAAAACCAATTTTTAAGCATTTTTTTAAGAGTTATCTTTTTATCTAAAAGCCCCATAAATAATAGAGAGTTACCAGTAAATAAATCGCCGCCGCTAATTAAAACCATAATAAGTCCAGTAGTAAAGATAATACCAGATATAAATTTACCAAGTCCGTATTTTGCTTCAGTTGACAATAATCCATGTGCTCCGACAAGTGAACCATATGAGGCTAGAGCAATAAATACACCAGCAATAAAGCCTGATATAATCATTTTTAGAATTGGCTTATGTACTTTTTTAACACCTGCATCTTCTGTATATTCTACTGTTTCTTGAGGAGATAAATAATCATGTTCTGTATCCATAAATAACCTTCCTTTTAATTGTAATTAATTTAATGTTTATTATGTTTTATATACACTTGTATAACAAACAATCTATATTATAGCACTATACAAAAATATGACAAGCGTTTAATAATAAAAATTGATATTTTTTTATCAATTTTATTATTAAAACATAATTTTTATTGATAATTAAAATTATATTTAGTTTTTTTCTAAACTAAATATTTAATATTTGATTTAGTATACTAACGTGATAATGAACTACTTGACTAATGCGATAAAACAATATATAATGAAAATTAAGAAACAAAAAGTTTGGAGAGGTGGAAATCAATGAAAAAGAAATTAGTATTAGGATTGGCTGTTATGGCATTAACTGTAATAAATATAGGAACTGTATTTGCGGCATCTAATTGGAAGCAAGATGGAGCAAAGTGGAAATATGAAATATTCAATGGGTACTATCTATCGCAAGACAATATACAATCTAGTAATTATAAATTATATGAAATATTCAATGGATACTATCTATCTAATCAATGGAAAAAAATAGGTAACACATGGTATCATTTTGATAATAATGGCTATATGCAGACTGGTTGGATACAGGATGGTGGTAAGTGGTATTATTTAAGAAGTGACGGAGCTATGCACATAGGTTGGTGGCAGGAACATGAAAAATGGTATTATTTAGGAAATGATGGAGTTATGCAAACTGGAGTGGTACAAGAAAATGGAACATGGTATTACTTAGAGTCTGACGGGGTATTTAGTTCAATACTAAAAGGTTTGGGCACAGCTAAAGTAATAGATACCCCCACACTTAGACTTCGTAAAGCACCAGATGTAGAAGCACCTACATTGGCATTTATTGCAGAAGGTTGCGAATATTTAGCACTTGAAGAAACTGACAATGGTTTTATTAAACTTCAAGTGTCAAATGATTTAGTTGGTTATTCAATGTCTGAATTTTTGCAAATCATTAAGTAGAGATTTGTAGTATACAGAAATATACATACTCTTAGGGTGTCATGAATTTTTTAAGAAAAAAGTTTTATAATCCTTTAAAATACAAGGTATTTAACAAAAACATTAGTAAATTTTATACTACAAAAAGTTTTGAGGAGGCTTATATTATGGAAAAATTACAGCAAAATAAAGATGAAATTGTAACAATGGGCCTGCGTAAATTATTTGAACTTCGTGGATTTAAAAGAGTATATGTAAATCGATTTGAAGAATATGATTTATAGGTTCTGCTTGCCATACAGGAAATGAAACTTGTTTTTTTACTTCTATATATGAAGATAAGAAAGTTGCTGATATATCTATTGATAGTTTATATGAATTGATTGATAACCGTAGAATTGATAGGCAGAAAGGTTCTTATACGATATATCTTTTTGACAAGGGTGAAGATAAAATATTGAAAAAAGTGGGTGAAGAGTGCACTGAAGTTATAATTGCGGCTAAGAACAATGATAATAAAGAACTTATCTATGAATTGGCAGACCTTACATATCATAGTTTAGTGCTTATGGTGCAAAAAGGAATTGATATTGATGAAATCAGAGCAGAATTATCAAGCAGACATGTTGTTGATAAGAAAGTAAAACAAGAAAAAATGGGAAAAGAATAATCTTTACGAGGTACATATTTTAATAAAAATTAGAAATTTCCGATATATAGTTGTTTTTACTTTATAAATGGTAAAATGATTATATATGGTTATTGCTAATTGACAGACAAGTAATATATGCTAGTCATAATTCTATTCAAGGTCATTCGGCTGAAAATTTCCAAAGAAGTTAAGAAAAAATTGATAATTAGATTATAAAAAATAGAAAAATGTTCCTTATGTTATATTCAAAAATAGTTATTTAAAGAACTATTATATGAAATTGCATAAATATATTGACAATAGAAAATATAAGAGTATAATAACTAACATATGAATAAGTGTTCATATGTAGAAGTGTATTAATAAATAGAAAATTGTGGGTTATTTTATTTGATATCAAAATTTTATTGACATGGTATTTATGTTATATTTTAAAGTGGGTTAGGATTTACAGTTATTAAACTAACTATTATAAAGGAGCAAAGATTATGTTAGAAAGAGGTTGTATTCTTATATTTTAAGTGAAGGTAATATCTGTAGATAAAATGTGGGTTGTTTTTGTTAATTGAAAGTAATTATTGGATTACCGATATTTTATTTGAAATATTACAAAGAATAATGAAACAAATAAATATAAAAGTATTGATAAAATGATACTTGACTTAAAGAGGAGGATAGATTTAATGATAAAGCAAGATATTGAAAAGTGTGATTATATATGTGTCCATGATTCGGCGGTTAAAACTGTACAAGAACAAATGCCGACAGAAGAATTACTTAATGACTTGTCAGAATTATATAAGGTATTTGGAGATATTACACGAATTAGAATTCTTTATGTATTATTTGAATTAGAGGTATGTGTGTGTGATATTGCTCAACTTTTAAATATGAGCCAATCAGCAATTTCGCACCAGTTAAGAACTTTAAGAAAAGCTAAATTAGTAAAGAGCAGAAGGGAGGGGAAAACTGTATTTTATTCATTAGCAGATAATCATGTAAGAACCATAATAGGACAAGGTATAGAACATATTACAGAGTAAAATAAATGATTCGTGTTACAAAAAATTAAAAATAAACATAAAATCTATGAAATGGAGGAATTTAAAATGAAAAAGATATTAAAAATGGAAGATTTAGATTGTGCAAATTGTGCGGCTAAAATGGAGAGGGCTATTAATAAAATATCAGGGGTAAACTCAGCGACTATTAGTTTTATGGCACAGAAACTTACTATTGATGCAGATGATGATAAATTTGATGAAATTATAGCATTAGCACAAGCTGTATGTAAAAAGGTAGAGCCTGATTGTACTATAATATTATAATAGCAGAAATATATATAATTTTACTTACAATTAAGAATATGCATAAAGATAGTACAATTAAAAATTATATTAAAATTAGATGAAATATAAAGAGGTATAAAAATGACAAAAAAACAAAAACGAATGAGGATGAAAATTATTATTGCAATTATTTTACTTATAATTGAAGTGACAGTTGCACATTTTTTTATTGAAAATATATGGATAAAATTTATTATACTAGCACAAGCATATATATTAGTTGGCGGAGATGTACTTAAAAGTTCATATAAAAATATATTGAGAGGGCAAATATTTGACGAAAATTTTCTTATGTCAATAGCGACAATTGGTGCATTTATTTTAGGAGAGTATCAAGAGGGAATTTTTGTTATGCTTTTTTATCAGATAGGTGAACTGTTTCAAAGTTATGCTGTGAATCGTTCAAGAAAATCTATTGCTAAGTTAATGGACATACGTCCAGATTATGCAAATATTGAAAAAAATGGAAAATTAGAACAAATAGATCCAGATGAGGTTATGATAGGTGATATTATAGTAGTTAAAGCAGGCGAAAAAATTCCTATAGATGGGATTATTATTAAAGGCAAATCTATGGTGGATACTTCAGCATTGACAGGTGAATCTGTACCTAGAAGTGCTAATCAAGGTGATGAGGTACTTAGTGGATGCATTAATATAAATGGACTTTTGCACATTAAAGTTACTAAATTATTTGGTGAATCAACAGTATCTAAGATTTTAGATTTGGTAGAAAATGCGAGCAGTAAAAAGGCACATACAGAGAAATTTATAACTAGATTTGCAAAATATTATACTCCTATTGTAGTGGTTTTAGCAGTGTTTTTAGCAATTATTCCGCCCATATTTATAAGCGGACAGTCTTTTGCAGAATGGGTAAATAGAGCACTTATATTTTTAGTTATTTCATGTCCTTGTGCATTGGTGATTTCTGTACCTCTTGGATTTTTTGGAGGTATAGGCTGTGCAAGTAAATCGGGAATTTTAGTTAAGGGAAGTAATTACCTTGAACTTTTGGCTAAAATGGAAATAGTAGTTTTTGATAAAACAGGAACATTAACTAAAGGCAGTTTTGAAGTTACTAAGGTTTGTCCAGTAAATGTAAGTGAGGATGAGATTTTAAAGTATGCAGTTTATGCAGAAAGTTTTTTTGATCATCCTATATCTAAATCTTTAAAAAATGCATATAAGAAAGAGATTGATACTACATTAGTATCAGAATCAAAAGATATATCAGGTTATGGCATTTCTGCAATATATGAGGGCAAAACAATACATGTTGGTAATGAAAAATTAATGAAACATATAGGTATTAATGATATTAGTACAGATGAATTTGGAACTTTAGTATATGTAGCACTTGATAGAAAATATATAGGGTATATAGTTATTACAGATGAAATAAAATCAGATGCTAAACAGACTATAAGTATGCTAAAATCAATGGGAGTACATAAGACTGCCATGCTTACAGGTGATTTAAAGTTAATAGGTGAATATGTAGGCAATGATATAGGTATTGATGAAGTTCATGCGGAGTTGCTTCCTATAGATAAAGTTACTAAAGTAGAAGAACTTATGGCACAAAAATCAAATAAGGGCAAATTAGTGTTTGTAGGTGACGGAATTAATGATGCGCCTGTACTGTCACAGGCTGATATAGGCGTAGCTATGGGAGGACTTGGTTCAGATGCGGCAATAGAAGCAGCGGATATAGTAATTATGGACGATAAACCTATAAAATTGGTGACAGCAACTAAAATTGCTAAAAAAACTCTTAGTATAGTAACACAAAATATAATTTTAGCACTTGGAATTAAGGCTTTAGCTTTAGTTTTGGGAGCATTAGGAATAGCTGGAATGTGGGAAGCTATATTTGCTGATGTAGGTGTATCAGTAATTGCAATACTTAACTCTATGAGGGCTTTAAACAGTAAAGAATTTGATAAATAGGTGTGTTCTATTAATAAGTTTGGTTTTGGCAAAAAAATGGTAGTGAATGATGAAATTTTTCTAATATACCTAATATGTATAGTGTGCAAAAAATATTTATATTCAGAAAAGTTAATTACAGTAATTGGAATTTAATTATATGAATTATTAATATAATTATAATGTTAAAAGTGGTTGTAGAAGTAAACTATAAAATTATAGGCAGGTAGAAAGTATGAATATGATGGTGTTAGTAGATAAACAATGGGGAATATATAAAAATATGAAGCCATTTGTTAGAATTCCTGAGGATTTAAAGTTACTTAGAGAAGAAACAGAGGGGAAAATAGTGGTAATGGATACAGATATGTTAGATTTACTTCCAGGAATGCAGCCACTTTCTAAAAGAAAAAATTTTATATTTATAAAGGACAATAGAAAAATCAATAATACAGAAAATTATTATGACTTAGATGAACTTTCTTCTGCCCTAAATTCATATCCCAAAGATGAAATTTTTATAATTGGAGGCAATACATTATATAAATATTTTTTACCAATGTGTAACACAGTTCATGTGACCTATGTAGATTATATATATGAAGCAAATGAATTTTTTGAAAATTTAGATGAAAGTCAAGAATGGAAAACAGAAGTTATTAGTGATGAACATACATATTTTGACTTGATTTATGAATTTCGTATGTATAAAAGACAAAATATATAAGAATATTATTTTTTACTTATATGTAATTGTTGAGTTTCTATATAATAGTTATTTATTTTAGATAGAAAATCAATAAATGTGCAGGAAAAAATTAATTTGTATGTATAGACTATTTAACAAAATCGTTAATACTTATTGATATTATAAGTGACTTATGAAAAGAGTATATAAACTTAAAATAATTACCTTGAAACTAATTAATGAAAGTGATAAAATGGTATCAATTAATTTTGGAGGAGGAAAGTAGTTAATGTATAGAATAGCAAAAAAAGAACGTCTTTCTGATATTATATATCTAATGGATGTTGAAGCACCACGAGTTGCAAAAAGATGTCAGCCAGGACAGTTTATTATATTGAATGTAGATGAAAAGGGAGAACGTATTCCACTTACTATTTGTGATTATAATAGAGAAAAGGGATTGATTACAATAGTTTTTCAGATTGCAGGAGCATCTACTGAGAAAATTGCCAAGTTACAGGTAGGAGATTATTTTAGAGATTTTGTTGGACCGCTTGGGGTTGAGTCAGAGTTTATTCATGAAGATATTGAAGAGTTAAAGAAGAAAAAGATATTGTTTGTAGCAGGCGGAGTTGGAACAGCACCTGTATATCCGCAGGTTAAGTGGTTACATGAACATGGTATAAAAGCAGATGTTGTTGTTGGAACTAAAACTAAAGATTTGCTTATTTTAGAAGAAGAAATGAAAGCTGTGGCAGGAAATCTTTATATTACTACAGATGACGGTTCTTACATTAGGAAAGGTCTGGTTACAGAGGTAGTTAAAGAACTTGTAGAGGCAGGCAATAAATATGATATTTGTGTGGCAATAGGTCCTATGATTATGATGAAATTTGTTGCAATGCTGACTAAACAGCTAGAAATTCCAACAATAGTAAGTGTAAATCCTATTATGGTAGACGGCACTGGTATGTGCGGGGCTTGCAGACTTACAGTTGGTAATGAAATCAAGTTTGCTTGTGTTGATGGTCCAGAATTTGACGGGCATTTGGTGGACTTTGATGAAGCTATGAAACGTCAAACTATGTATAGGACACATGAGGGCAGAGAGTTGCTAAAAGTTAAAGAGGGCGATACTCATCATGGCGGATGTGGTAATTGTGGAGGTAATGAATAATGGATATGTTTAAAAAAGTACCTGTAAGAGAGCAAGAACCTCATATTAGAGCAACAAATTTTGAAGAAGTATGTTTAGGTTATAATATGGAAGAAGCTCAAGCAGAAGCTACACGCTGTTTGAAATGTAAAAATGCAAAATGTATTGCCGCTTGTCCTGTAAATATAAATATTCCAGAGTTTATAAAAGAAGTTGAGGCAGGAAATATAGAGGCGGCAGCGGGTGTTATAGGTGAATCTTCTTCACTTCCTGCTGTTTGCGGACGTGTTTGTCCTCAAGAATCTCAATGTGAAGGTAAATGTATAAGAGGAATTAAGGGAGAAGCTGTATCTATAGGTAAATTGGAACGTTTTGTAGCTGATTGGTGTTTGGATAATGGGATTGAGCCTAAAAAAGCAGATGTAATGAATGGCCGTAAGGTAGCTATTATAGGTTCAGGTCCTGCAGGACTTACTTGTGCAGGTGATTTAGCTAAAATTGGTTATGAAGTGACTATATTTGAGGCTTTGCATGAACCAGGAGGAGTATTAACTTATGGTATTCCTGAATTTCGTTTACCTAAACAAACAATTGTACAAGCAGAGATTGAAAATGTTAAAAAATTAGGTGTTAAGTTAGAAACTAATGTAGTTATAGGTAAAGCGATTACTATTGATGAATTAATGGAAGAGGAAGGTTTTGAAGCTGTATTTATAGGTTCAGGTGCAGGACTTCCTAAATTTATGGGAATTAAGGGTGAAAATGCTAATGGTGTATTTTCTGCTAATGAATTTTTGACAAGAAATAATCTTATGAAAGCATTTTTAAGCAAATATGATACTCCTATTTCAAAAGGAAGTCGTGTAGTAGTGGTAGGTGGCGGAAATGTAGCAATGGATGCGGCAAGAACAGCTTTAAGACTTGGGGCTGAAACTCATATTGTATATAGACGCAGTGAGGCAGAACTGCCAGCTAGAGTTGAAGAGGTTCACCATGCTAAAGAAGAGGGAATTATATTTGATATACTAACTAATCCAACTGAAATTTTAGTAAATAATGATGGTTGGGTAATTGGTATTAATTGTGTGAAAATGGAACTTGGTGAGCCTGATGCATCAGGCAGACGCAGTCCGCAAGTAGTTGATGGATCTGATTTTGTCATTGACTGTGATACAGTAATTATGTCACTTGGAACCAGTCCTAACCCTCTTATTTCATCTACAACTAAAGGCTTAGATACTAACAAATGGCAATGTCTTGTAGCAGAAGACGAAAGCGGGCAAACAAGTAAGAAAGGTGTATTTGCAGGTGGTGACGCAGTAACTGGAGCCGCAACTGTAATTCTTGCAATGGAAGCTGGAAAGAAAGCTGCTAAAGGAATACATGAGTATTTGTCACAAAACTAATAAAAGTTAATATATTAGTTTTGCAGATATCTTTAGTTTAGTTAAAAATATAGTTTAAAGAGACTTTAAGATTTATTCTTAGAGTTTCTTTTCTCTTTATATGAAATGAAAAAATTTCACTATTGCATTTGTGTTATCATTAAGATATAATATTGTTTTGGCAAGTATATTTTATTTAAAAAACTTACTTGTAAAAAATTTATAAAATTAAATATACTTCATATATAAATGCTCATTATAGGGTATAAGATAATGGTTTTATTAAATTAATTGTCATATATATGAAATATGATTTAGGAATAATTTTTACAGCATTTAAGAAAGTTATGTTTAATTTAAGGTAAAATACTTTATGCTGTACAAGATAGATATTGTTTTTGCACAGCAAAAATTTTTATTCTTTATATATAGTTTAGGAGGAATAGTAAATGGTTAGAGCAGTTGTTGGAGCTAATTGGGGAGATGAGGGCAAAGGCAAACTCACAGATATGTTAGCTAAAGAGTCAGACATCATTGTAAGGTATCAAGGAGGCAGTAACGCAGGACATACAATTATAAATAATTATGGTAAGTTTGCACTTCACTTATTACCATCAGGAGTATTTTATAATCATACTGCAAATGTTATTGGTAATGGTGTTGCACTTAATATACCATATTTATTGGAAGAAATTAATTCATTAGTAAGTCAGGGAGTTCCTGAACCAAAGATTCTTGTATCTGACAGAGCACAGCTTTTAATGTCTTATCATATTTTATTTGATACATATGAAGAAGAACGTTTAGGCGGTAAGTCTTTTGGCTCTACTAAATCAGGAATTGCACCTTTTTATTCAGATAAATATGCTAAGATTGGCTTTCAGGTAAGTGAGTTATTTGGAAGTGAAGAAGAACTTAAAGAAAAAGCGGTCAGAGTTTGTGAAATGAAGAATGTTCTTTTAGAACATTTATATCATAAGCCAATGTTAAACGCTGATGAATTGTTTAATACTTTATGTGAATATAGAGATATGATTAAACCGTATGTTTGTGATGTTTCACTATATTTGAATAATGCGATTAAAGAGGGCAAGACAATACTTTTAGAAGGACAGTTAGGTTCTCTAAAAGATACGGACCATGGCATTTATCCTATGGTAACTTCATCATCAACACTTGCGGGATATGGTTCTATTGGGGCTGGTATTCCTCCATATGAAATTAAAGAGATTACAGCAGTAGTAAAAGCATATTCTAGTGCAGTAGGTGCTGGTGCATTTGTAAGTGAAATATTTGGAGAAGAAGCAGACGAACTTAGAAAACGCGGAGGAGATGGCGGAGAGTTTGGTGCTACAACAGGCAGACCAAGACGTATGGGGTGGTTTGACGCTGTGGCTACAAGATATGGCTGTCGTATTCAAGGAGCTACTGAAGCCGCATTTACTGTACTTGATGTATTAGGTTATTTGGAAGAAATTCCAATTTGTATAGGGTACGAAATTAATGGGGAAATTATAAAGGATTTTCCTACAACTGTACAGTTGGAAAAAGCTAAACCAGTGCTTAAAACGTTACCAGGCTGGAAGTCTGACATAAGAGGAATTAAAAAGTATGAAGATTTGCCAGAAAACTGTAGAAATTATATTGAGGAAGTTGAACGAGAATTAGGAGTTCCAATTAAGATGATTTCTAATGGACCAGGCAGAGATGAAATTATATTTAGGTAAATATTATAAATATAGAGAATTATAGTTAAAGTAATATATATTATTACGATAAATGAGAATAAAGATTTAAGTTGTATATATAAGGCTTTTAATTGTATGCAGTGATACAAAGTGTTTTAGGGAAAATTGTAAATATTATAAAATATAAAGATATTATTAAAATTTAGTGTTATAGAATGTACTTCTATAACACTAAGGTTAATTATTTATTATTATTATTTTTGTTAAGTGCATTGTTCATGAGTTTGATAGCATGTAGTATAATGGGAATGAAGAATGTACCGATTATAGATACAATCAATAATTCATTAGATTGAGGATGATCAATTATGGCAAATACAAGTGTTGATGCATATAACATAACTAGACCTATAACACCTAAGATTGCGAGAATTCTTTTTAGCTTCATTTAAACTTACCTCCAATGTAATTTATTATAAGAGGAAAAAGTTTAAATGACAAGCAAAAATATATAGTATATAAAGAGGAGATTGAAAATGGGATTATTAGAACAATGGAGAGAGTATGCTTATAATGGGAATTTAAACCAACAAGAAGCTAATATGCTTTGGGCAAAATATTTTGCAGTAGAAAAGGAAATATATATAGAGTTATTAGCAGACCCTTCAAGTATAGTTTCTGGAACAGTTAAAGAACTTGCTGATAAATATAATACTAATATTATGACTATAGTTGGTTTTTTAGATGGTATTGATGAAAGTCTTAAAGAAGCAAATTCAATAGAAAACGACCTATCAGAAGATACTAAAGTAAAGATTGATATTGACCTTGAAAAACTTTATTATAATATGATAGCAGCGAAGGCAGATTGGTTATACCAATTACCAGAGTGGGAAACTTTATTGACTGAAGAACGCAGAAAAGAAATATATAAGGAACAAAAAATATCTGGAACTGTTGTTAAAGATAAAAAAGTAGGAAGAAATGACCCTTGTATATGCGGAAGTGGCAAGAAATATAAAAAGTGTTGTGGTGTTTAAATAAAAGCTGTACATATTGTACTATTCAAATTAATTAAAAGGTTAGTCATAATATGGCTAACCTTTTAATCATATATTATTATATAAAACTATTATCTCTTTAATGTACAAATATGGTTTTGAAACAATAGTTTTTAGTTCCTTACAGAATACAAAATTAGAAGTTTTAAAACTCTTAGACCTAAGAAGTGTATTTTGCTTTATAAAAACTACATACATGATTAATTACTTAGCTTTTGGCTTAGACCAAAACAATATATTTTGCTTTATTGAAAAGCGGAAGAAAGAACCTGCTGAAGTACATTTACGTGACAAAAATGTTGATTTTTGGGTGTATTATACATTATCAAGGCTGGTATTTTATATAGTATATTCAGTTATAATATTTGAATTTACGGAATTTAAACATTTTATTATAGTTCTTAATTCACTGCCAGTAAATCCAGATATTTTATGTATATGATTATTAAGTGTTATTATATTCAAAAAAGGAGTACTTTTAGGTTTAGCGAATGGGGGTCTGTGTATACGTTTCATGGGATAAATCTCTCCAATATTAATTATAGGAAGTATCAAAATTTTATTGGTTCCAATGTGTATTAATAATCGTTTTGTAATAAATAAATTCTTTTTGTGTAGTAAAATAGTTTCTTTAGCCCTTTTGAAAGCAGTATAGTTTTTATATTCACTGGAATGTCTTATGTGGAAATAAGACTTAGAATAGTAAGGAAATATTATTAAAAATAAAGAGCAGAGAATATCTATAATGCCAATGATTAATATTATATAAACACAAATTATATGTATAAGTAAACTTGTAGAAATTAGTTGAGCTTCATTTATAATATATGGTGATGTAACCATATTTAGATTATCAGGTGTCCATTCTAATTGATTTGATATATTTAACACTATAGCTTCAGATAATTCAGGGTCTGACATGACTCTGCCAGTTAAAGTATATGATGTAATGGCAGGTGTTGGTTCATTTGACTTATCAAGCGGTAAAATATAAAACCAGCAAATATTAGATACATGATTGTAATATATATGTCCAATAGGAATTTTATTAATATAATAATCTGCACCAGTATAAAATAATTTATCTACAGTTGTTTCAATTAAGGGCATATTTTTATTATAAGAAAATTCTGATAAATTTTCATTATTTAATAAAGTTGGATTTATATAATTGGATATAGGGATTATAGGAGAAGTACCAACACACAATAAAATAAATAATATTGGTATTAATAGCTTTTTGATATATATTAATCTTACATGTTTTGTGATGAAATATAAATACATAATGTCTCCTTTAATTTATGTATAACTATGTTTATTCTCTATTGATGAGATATAACATGTTTTGAATCAACATTTTGTCACTTTGATGTGTTATTATTAATCGATGTTCCAGTGTGTATTTCTCTTTTGTTTTTCAATGAGATATATGATTTTGTCAACTTCTAATTTTTATTCAATATTCTATAAGGAACTAGATTGAAATGTACTGGAATATATTAATTTACAGTATCGAAGTTGAACTAAAAATTATTGTTTTAAAATCATATTTGTATATTGTCAATAGAAGATATATAAAATTGATACTGACATAAGATGAATGCTGATATAAAATTAATATCAATATATTGTATAATATGGGTGTTGATATAACATATATTATAAAGTATTACACAATAATGACTTTTTGTAAAGGTATTATAAACATAAATATAATATGTATATTATATTTATTAAAATTAATTTCTAAATATAAACGTTAATTTGTATAAAATTGTATCAGTGAATTTGATTGGCTTTATTTGGTTATTGAGATTGTGAATTTGTAATAGTATACAAAATATCTTATAAATAAGCAAGAAACAAATATATTTTAGTTATAGGAGGTGAGAATTATGAAAGCATATACAGGATTTGCAGAAGGATATGATTTATTTATGAATGAAGTTCCATATGAGGAATGGGCTGATTATGCAGTGAAAATATTAAGAGATAATGGGATAAATGATGGATTAATATTAGAACTTGGATGTGGGACAGGAAAATTCACTTCTTTACTAGCTGATAAAGGTTATGATATGATAGGGGTTGATTGTTCCGAAGACATGCTTGCAATAGCTAGAGGCAATAATAAAAATGAGATATTGTATTTATTGCAGGATATGAGAGAGTTTGAATTATATGGAACAATAAGGGCAGTTGTTTGTGTATGTGATTCATTAAATTATATTTTAGAATATGATGAGTTAGTTCAGGTATTTTCTTTGGTTAATAACTATTTAGATCCAAAGGGATTATTTATATTTGATATGAATATGGAATATAAATATAAGGATATAATAGGTGAAACAGTAATTGCTGAAAATCGTAATGAAGGCAGTTTTATATGGGAAAATTATTATGATGATATTGAACATATAAATGAGTATGATTTGACATTATTTATGAAAGAGAGCAATGGTAAATACTCAAAATATAACGAAGTTCATTATCAAAGAGCTTATTCTATAGAGGCAATAAAAAAAGCTATAGACGAAGCCGGACTTACTTTTGTAGCTGGATATGATGCAGAAACTAAAGGGAATATACATAACAAAAGTGAAAGAATATATGTGATTGCAAGAGAAAGAGGTAAAATATATGGCTGATTATATTGTAAGAGCAACAGCGGCTAACGGATATGTAAGAGCATTTGCAGCAACTACAAGGGATACGGTAGAATATGCGAGAAGTATACATAATACAAGTCCAGTTGCAACAGCAGCACTTGGTAGGCTGCTTACAGCAGGAGCAATAATGGGTAGTATGATGAAGAATGAAAAAGATGTATTGACTCTTCAAATTAAATGTGATGGACCTATAAAAAGTTTGACAGTAACTGCGGACATGTATGCAAATGTCAAGGGGTATGTAGGAAATCCAAACGTTATTATTCCTGCAAATGATAAGGGAAAATTAGATGTAGCATCAGCACTTGATTTAGGTGTTCTTAGTGTTATAAAAGATATAGGATTGAAAGAACCTTATATAGGACAAACTATTTTAGTTACAAGTGAAATAGCAGAAGATTTAACATATTACTATGCAACTTCAGAACAAACACCCTCTAGTGTTGGATTAGGTGTATTAATGAATAAAAATAATACAGTTCGTCAGGCTGGTGGTTTTATTATTCAAATTATGCCAAATGCATCTGAGGAAATTATTACTAAAATAGAAGAAAAGTTAAAGAATGTAGAATCTGTAACTACACTTTTAAATTTAGGAAATACACCTGAAATGCTTTTAAATATAATTTTAGGAGATTTAGAACTTAATATTTTGGATAAAATAGATGTAAATTTTAAATGTGACTGTGATAAGCATAAGATTGAAAAAGTGCTGACAAGCATTGGAAAAATGGAGCTGGATAGTATGATAGCTGATAATGAACCAATAGAAGTGAACTGTCATTTTTGCAGTACATCTTATATATTTGAAATTGATGAAATTAAAGAGTTGGCAGAGAAAATATAATGTATTGAGATTATAATTATAATCAAGGAAGATAAGTGAGGTCTTTAAAATATTAAAAAATTAGCTTTTATATGATAACATCATAGAAAGCTAATCTGTAGATATTATTTAATTTATTCCAGCTCTAATATTATACTTTTATGGGGATTATTTTGGGAATATAATAAGAATGGGAATTACAATAAAAATTGCAACCCCATCCTTAATTTATAGGAAAGTTCTTCCTAAATAAAAATACTTAATCATAACTGCACTGCGTTGTATTAGAAAGATGTCACTTTTGTGATTTCCGCAGGCAGTTTTGCTTATCAAAACTCTTTGTATTAAAATCCAAATTGGTTTACTTATAAGTTATAATATGTAAATGTACGGTATTTTGGATTATAATTTAACAACATTAACAGCCTGAGGACCTTTAGGACCATCAGTAACCTCAAATTCAACCTCTGCGTTTTCTTCCAAAGATTTAAAACCCTCCATGCTAAGACCTGAATAATGAACGAATATCTCGTTTCCAGCCTCATCAGAGATAAAGCCATAACCTTTTTGGTTATTAAACCATTTTACTGTACCTTTGCTCATATTGATACCTCCCAAAAATAAAAAATTAAATAGTTATATACATTGCAGTAATAAGTTTGCAAGCTTTTTAAGAATAACATAGTAAAGATATGATGTCAAATATTTTAATAGAATATTTTTACTAATTTTGAAGCTATTTTTGTAAGCCTAAATAAGGATAAAAAGAAGCTTGAATTTAATAAAATAAAAACTAAATAAAACTATTAAATGTACTAGAAGGCATGCGGACAATATGGTATATTATTATAGTATGAAAAAATGGTTTAGTGAAATTATATGGTAAAATATTGCAAGAAATAATAAAAATATTAAATTATAAATATTATAAGATTAACAAATTAAGAAAGTTAATAATTGAAAATGCAATTATTTGAAATTTAGAATTAAATAGTATATTAAAATATTTTTACATAGATTGTATAAAATGTAAATTAATATGAAAGGATATATATATGCATTTGTTAAAAGAAAAAATTAGAAAAGATGGAGTAATAAGAGAGGGGAATGTATTAAAGGTTGATAGTTTTTTAAATCATCAAATGGATATTGAATTATTTTCAGAATTTGGTAAGGAATTTAAGAAACGTTTTAATGGTGTTGAAATTAATAAAATATTGACTGTTGAGGCTTCTGGAATTGGCATTGCCTGTATAGTAGCTCAAAGTTTTAATGTTCCTGTAGTTTTTGCAAAAAAGTCAAAAACTAAAAATATTGCTGGTGAAGTATATAAAAGTCAGATAGAATCATTTACACATGGAAGAGTATATGATGTTATTGTATCTAAAGATTTTGTTAATCCAGAAGATAAGATTTTATTAATAGATGATTTTTTAGCAAATGGCTGTGCATTAAAAGGTTTGGCTGATATTGTTAAAGAGGCAGGTGCCACATTAGTAGGGGCTGGGATAATAATAGAAAAAGGATTTCAGCAAGGTGGTGATATGCTTCGTCAAGCTGGTATTCGTGTGGAATCTTTAGCTATTGTAGAAACGATGGATCATAAAACTGGAACTATTGAATTTAGAGAAAATTAATTATAATTAATACAATTATAAAGTAATTATTTAAAATATAAACGAAATAAACACATAGATGAAGTTTTTTGAGGAGATAACATTTTGTGATATTCAAATGAGCTAGTATGTATGACTGTTTCAGAGTTTCGCAATTAACTATAATAAATGTTGAACTGAAAGGAGTAAAATTATGAAATACATAGTAATGCTAGGTGATGGCATGGCGGATTTACCGCTAGAGGAAATAGGAGGAAAAACTCCGCTGGATGTAGCTAAAAAGCCTAATATTGATAGATTGGCTAAAAAATCTAGGTTGGGTATGGTAAAGACGGTTCCAGATGAATTACCGCCAGGGAGTGATGTAGCTAATCTTTCAGTTATGGGATATAATCCTTTAGATTGTTATACTGGACGTTCACCACTTGAGGCAGTGAGCATGGGAATAAATCTTCTGGATTCCGATGTAGCTATTAGATGTAATATAGTTACATTGTCTGGTGAAGAAGAGTATGCTGATAGAACTATGTTAGATTATAGTGCGGGAGAAATTACTACTGAGGAGGCTAAAGAATTAATATTGGCTGTTCAGAATGCTTTAGGTACAGATGAATTCAAATTTAATGAAGGCATAAGTTATAGGCATTGTTTAGTCTGGGATAAGGGAATTACTGGTTTAGAACTTGTACCGCCGCATGATATTTCTGACAAAGATATTAAAGAATATTTACCTAAAAATGAGAAGATATTAGATTTAATGGTGAAAAGTTATGATGTACTAAAAAATCATCCAATAAATAAAAGCCGCATAGAGCGTGGTTTAAAACCTGGAAATTCTATTTGGCTTTGGGGTGAGGGGACTAAACCAGCAGTATTTAATTTTAGTGAGCATTATGGAGTAAAAGGAGCAGTAATATCAGCAGTAGATTTACTTATGGGAATAGGTATGAGTGCAGGTATGAAAATTATTAAAGTAGAGGGTGCTACAGGAAATGAACATACTAATTTTAAAGGGAAATGTGAAGCTGCATTTAATTCTTTAACTAAAGAAAATTGTGATTTTGTGTATATTCATGTAGAAGCTCCAGACGAATGCGGACATAGGGGTGATTTAAAAAATAAAATTTATTCAATAGAAAAGATAGATGAAGAAATTGTAGGTCCATTATTAGAAAAATTAAATGAAGCAAATGAAGAATATTCTATTATGGTACTGCCAGATCATCCAACTCCAGTTGCACTTAAAACTCATACTATGGATCCAGTTCCATTTTTATTGTATAGAAGTAATAAAGAAATAAATTCAGGTATAGATACATATTCAGAAACTGCTTGTGCAAGTACTGGCGATGTCGAGATAAATGGATATAAACTTATGGGGCAATTACTGCAAAGAGATTAAATTTTGTAATTTATATATACAACATTGAAAAAAGGTTACTTAGTGCATTGCAAATTAAATATTTGTAATTTATATATGCTATAACACTTGAAGAAACATTTAAAGTACAGGGTATGGGAAGTATATACATGTTATCTTGTATGAAAAATACATTATTTGTAGATGATTAAGTATATATAATTTAGGGACAAACAGAAAGCGAGTATAGGTAACATGTATTCAGAATTTATTTCAAGTTTAAAGAAAGAATTTAGTGGATATAGTCATAAAAAATTTGTAAAAGATTTGGTGGCAGGTCTTACAGTTACCGCAGTTGCATTGCCGCTTGCACTTGCTTTTGCAATTTCTAGTGGAGTTGATGCTGCCTCTGGTTTAATCGCCGCAATAGTATCTAGTCTTATAATTGGCGCTTTGTCTGGTGGATACTATCAAATTTCTGGTCCTACAGGTACAATGACTGTAATATTAATGTCAACTATGGCTAGATATGGTATGACAGGTATTTTTATACTTACATTTATAGCAGGAGTAGTTAGGCTTTTATGTGGTATATTTAAGTTGGGAGAATTAGTCAATATTATTCCAGCTCCAGTTATAGTTGGATTTACTTCAGGGATATCAATTATAATAGCGTTTGGTCAAATTAATAATTTATTTGGTGTTATGTCAGAAGGAATTACAGTTGTTGATAAGTTAATAAGTTATACTGAACTTGGTTTTAATATAAATTTTGTTTCTCTGATTTGCGGTATATTAATTATATTTTTTATGATATTTTACCCTAAAAAATGGAATGCTGTAATTCCAGCGCCATTAGTTGCAATAATTATTGCAACAGTGTTAGTTATGGTGAGTGGCATCGATATTGAACAGGTAGGAAATATGCCTTCTACATTGTTACCAGCACAGCGTTTGCAATTTGCTGATTTTAATATACAAATGGTTAAGAACTTAATTTTGCCATCAATTAGTGTTGCGGTACTTGCTATGATTGAAACTTTACTTTGCGGTGCATCAGTAGGCAAGAAAATTGGAGTACCGCTGCTTAATAATCAAGAGCTTATAGCTCAAGGGATTGGAAATATGGTGATTCCATTTTTCGGAGGAATACCCTCTACAGCGGCATTAGCCAGAAGCAGTTTTGCAATTAATTCAGATGCACAAACAAGACTTGCTGGTATAATTAGTGGTGTAGTAATGGTTATTTGTATGTTATTTTTATCAGGGTTTATGTCACAAATTCCGCTTAGTGCATTGGCAGGTGTATTGTTAGTAACTGCTTGGAATATGAATGATTGGAAAGAAATTAAATATTTATTTTCTCATAAACTGATAAGCGGAATTATAAAGTTTTTGGCAACTATGATTATTACTGTGATTTGGGACTTAAATACGGCGATATTTGCAGGCATTATCATTGGATGTATTAGTTTTATTGCAAAGAGTGCGGCTATTGATATTGATATAGAATGTATAAATTTAAAGAAAATAGGAATTGAAAAATCAAAAAATGCAGAAAAATGGAGAATAATATATATTTCTGGTCCTTTATTTTTTATGAATGCATATAAACTTAAAAGTGAATTAATGAAAGTAGATGATAAAAATTTAATTTTATCTATGAGAGGTGTGCCTTTAGTTGATATAACAGCTATTAAGATATTTTTAGAGTTATACAATTTGAAGAAAGAAAATGGCAGAGAACTTATATTTTCTTCAATGAACAGGTCAGTTGTGAAAGTATTTAAACAATCTGGAATTAATGAGCATTTAGCTGATGAAGTAATGGTGCAGTCTGTTGATAAATTTTTAAGAGAAATACTTTAGTTTAATATTTGGTAGACAAATAAATGTTTTTGTGGTATAATTACAGTTATTTATTAATAAAGTAAAGGCAGTGAAGAAGAGGAGTACCTATATTCTATAAGCAAAGAGAGAAAACGGTTGGTGAGAGTTTTCGTGAGGAATTTTGGGAAGCAGTTTCTGAGCCATGATCTGAACAGCTTATGCTTATTCTAAGCAGCTAAGTATGCGTCATCGTGGAGTTCACACGTTATAAGGAACTAGATATATACTAAATTTATATTAAGGTTTAATTATTGTCATAGGATTATGGTATTTTAATAAATAAGTATCTAATTATTGACAGTTAATAGGCATTAATTTTTAGCTTGTATCTGTAGAGTGTGGGAAATTTTCCAAATTTAGGTGGTAACACGGATATGTTATATATTCGCCCTAAGTCATATTTATGGCTTAGGGTGTTTTTTATTTTATAGGAACTATTTGCTTATGAAATAAAAACCTTATGAGAGAATATAATGCGGTGCATAATGTAGATGTTGCAAATTGTGACCTCCGCAGGCGAGAAGTTATAAAAGTAAAACTTGATTATATTTTATAGAAAAAATATGCATATAAATTATAAAATATTTTGTAGAACTACACTATATTGTATGAGTAATATAAATAATTAAAAATTATTTAAAAGTAATTGAGGTATTGGAGGAAAACATATAAACATTTCTATTCTATTATATTAAGGAATAAAACTAAATGCAAAATATTGGAAAAATAAAAAATATAAAAATAAGATTTAGATATTTATGAATAAAGCTGGAAAAATAAAAGAAGTTTTAAGAACTAGAAAAGAATATACTAGCAATTAGAATCTTAGAAAATAATAATATAAAAATTATAGATAATGGATATAAAAAATAAAAAAGATATTGAAAAAAAAGGAGGACATTAGTTATGTTTAAAAAATCAATAAAATTAGATAATGTGTGTTACGATTTGAGGGGACCAGTAACAGAAGCGGCAGATGCTATGATAGCAAAAGGAATGCCTATAATTAAATTAAATACAGGTAACCCTGCTTCTTTTGGGTTTAATGCACCAAAGGAACTTTTACAAACATTGATAGAAGAGGCAGGTAATGCAGAAGGTTATTCAGAATCAAGAGGTATTGAATCAGCTCGTGAGGCTATTTTAGAATATGCTAAAATTAAAAAGATTCCAAATGTTACAATGGAAGATATTTATACTGGAAATGGAGTAAGTGAACTAATTTCTTTATCATTACAAGCTTTGCTTAATCATGGTGATGAAATACTTATTCCATCGCCAGATTACCCGCTTTGGACAGCAAGTGCCATACTTGCAGGAGGGACAGCAGTGCATTATTTATGTGATGAACAATCTGAATGGTATCCGGATATTATGGATATAAAACGAAAAATCACATCTAAAACAAAAGCTATTGTAATAATAAATCCTAATAATCCAACAGGTGCATTATATCCAGAAGAAGTATTGCAGAAAATAGTAGATGTGGCAAGAGAACATAATTTAATTATATTTTCTGATGAAATATATGACAGATTAGTATTAGATGGACTGCTTCATACTTCTATTGCATCATTGGCACCTGATTTATTTACAATTACATTTAACGGACTTTCAAAATCACATATGATAGCGGGATTTAGGTGTGGTTGGATGTGCCTTGGAGGAAATAAAGAACTGGCTAAAAACTATATAGAAGGAATACATATATTAGCATCTATGCGTCTATGTTCTAATGTATTATCGCAATCTGTAATTAAAATGGCATTGGCTGACTATGGAAATGCTAATAAATATTTGGAAGCAGGCGGAAGACTTTATGAACAGAGAGAATTTATTATTAATGCACTTAAGGATATTCCAGGAATAAGTGTAGTTAAACCTAAGGCGGCATTTTATGCATTTCCTAAGATAGATACTAAAAAGTTTAATATTATTGATGATGAAAAATTCTTAGTTGATTTTCTTAATAAAGAACATGTGTTAATGACTCATGGCGGAGGATTTCATTGGGAAAAACCAGATCATTTTAGAGTAATATATCTTTCTGATATAGAAGAACTAGATATAGTGGCAAAAAAATTAAAATCTTTTTTATCTTCTTATAGACAAGTATAGTGACCGAAATATTTTATAATGGTAATGTTGTGTGGCATACTAAAACATGTAAGTTGTTTTGGTATGCTATTATTTTTAAGATTTATGTAGATTTGGGTTTTGTTCACGAAACCAAGTTAATTCATCATCATATTTGTGCTTATGAATAATATCCTTATATTTGGTAAGTATAAAAATTTCATCACAAAAATTGCAATAGTATGCAACTGTTTTCCAACGATTTATTCTGCTTACACAGTTATCAGCTAATGTTTTTTTAATGGTTTTCTCGCATTTTTCACATTTCATATCAGTGCTCCCTAATTGTAGATTTATATTAATAGTGAATTTTAATTTTATTTAAAGATAATTTATAATATGAATATAAACTTTTATAAATTATAAAGAAGTACAATATTTAGCTATGTAAAAGATGATATAAAAAACATTATTTTACAGTTGCAATTAAAACATATTTAAAAATAATCATAATAAATATTAATTATATATTATATACATATAAATATCAAGTGAGAATATAGTGTATTAGTATGTGGTGAAGGCGCTTTGGTAAAATCATTTGTGTGTAATATGGTTGTGAGTTTATTCATATATTTATCTTGATATAAATATTTTAGTCAATTATTCTAATGTGAATTAAAGGAGTATATCTATTGATTTTAGTATGTGATTATGCTAAAATTAACAAGTTAAAATATGAGAGAGGTGGTATATTATGAATAAAGTTATAAAAACATATATAATATTGTTATCAATGTTATTAGCATCAATATTATTGGTAGGATGTGGAACTAAAACTATTGACTTAGCACCATTTATTACAATTAGTGTAGATGGATACAGTGAAAGGGCAGTTGCAAATGTAAAATTTGATTATGATGCATTTAGAAAAGTTGTTGAGGAAAATAGTAATAAAAATCAAATTGAGGATATGTTGAAACTAATGGAATTAAACGAATCTATTAGTGTGAAGTTAAGTAAGTCAGAAGAAATTGAAAATGGAGATAAATTGATAGCAACAGTATCTTGGGATAATGAGGTTGCTAAAAAATATAAATTGAAATTTACAGGAAGTGAAAAAGAATTAGTAGTTTCAGACTTGAAAACTTTAGAAAAAGTTGATTTGTTTGCAGAAATTGCTATTGAGTATGAAGGGGTAGCACCTAAAGCCAGGGCAAGTGTTAGGAATGCTTCCAGCAATGCATTTTTAAAAAATGTTTCATATTCATTAGATAATAATAATAATTTGGCAAATGGTGATTCTATAAAAGTGGTTGCAAATGTAAATATAGATAGAGCAGAGAGTCAAGGGGTTACATTTGAGATTTCAGAAAAAGAATTTATTGTTTTGGGCATAGATGAATATGTCAGTGAATATTCTCATATAGATGAAGAAACATTAGAGAAGCTAGACAAGCAGTCAAGGGATATTATTGGTTCTGAATTAGCTGATAGATATTCTTCAAATGCTGATTTATATCCAGAAAATCTTAACTGGAGATATAACCATGACAGTGTAAATATAAAATCTATAGATTTATATGAAACATATTTTCTTAATGTAAAAGCTGGTGCAAACACAACTCTTGGATTTGCAAATGCAAATAATGCTATATTTATAGTGTATAAAGTTACTTTCACAAGCAATGTAACAGAGGGAGAAGAAGATGTTGTTTATTTGCCTATTCAATATAATAATATTATAAAAAGGGATACGGGGGCAATAGATGTAGTTATAACTAATGGAATGCTATCAAGGGCAAAAAGCGGAAATTATGATAATTTATACAGAGATATAGTGACGGTTAATAAGGCGAACTATGAATGTGAAGAAATAAGTCATAAGCAGTAGTGAATTAAATAATTGATTGTAATTGACTTAATATTATATAGTATGAACTTAAAAGATTGATTTTTCTGATTATAGGAAATCAATCTTTTATATTTTGTACGTTATTAGGCAAGATATTTCTATAAAATAGAAAATTGAGTCAAAAGCTGTATATAGCAAAATCCTCATACTATTATTGTGAAAAATTGTTATATAAGATGAAGATATTCTGTGAAATTAATCTGAATGGTAAAAGAAAAATGTTGCTGTTATGGAGGGTACAGGCGAAATTATTAATTTTATAAAACTCTTTGTACTTAAAAAACATAAGTACAGCTTGTTGTATATTTATTAATTTTGTATAATAGTATTATTGTCACTAAGTTTTATTAAAAAGGAGCTAATATGAGTCGTGTTATAGTAGTAGGTGGTGGTGCAGCAGGTATGTTGGCAGCTATTTCAGCAGCATATAATGGGCATGAAGTAACATTATATGAAAAAAATGAAAAGTTAGGTAAAAAAATTTTTATAACAGGAAAAGGCAGATGTAACATTACGAATGCTTGTGATGAAGAAACACTGCTAAATAATGTGGTTACAAATAAGAAATTTTTATATAGTGCTTTTTATAATTTTTCGTCAGAAGATATGATGAAGTTATTGGAGAATAATGGGTTGAAGTTAAAGGTTGAGCGAGGTGATAGGGTATTTCCAGAATCGGACCACTCGTCAGATGTAATAGCAACTCTCAAAAAAATATTAAATCAATTAGGAGTAAATATTTACTTAAATACTATGGTTGAAAAAATTATAACTAAAAATGGAGTTTGTAAAGGTATATTATTGGCTGATAAGCAAGAGTTATATGCAAATACAGTTATTATAGCTACTGGAGGTTTATCATATGCAACAACTGGTTCAACGGGTGATGGATATAAATTTGCAAAAGATTTGGGGCATAATATTACAGAACTTACACCCGCATTGGTACCAATAGAAACTAAAGAACCTTACATAAAAGAACTTCAAGGACTATCACTTAGAAATGTATCTATAAAAATTATGAAAGATAATAAAAATTTATATGAAAGTTTTGGGGAAATGCTTTTTACACATTATGGAGTCAGTGGACCTATTATTCTTAGTGCCAGCAGTTTTATAGCTAAACACTTAAAAAAAGAACCATTAAAACTGCTTATAGATTTAAAACCTGCACTGACAACCGTACAGTTAGATGCACGTATTTTACGTGATTTTTCAACATCTATGAATAAACAGTTTAGAAATGTTTTGGGAGCATTATATCCTGCTAAACTTATACCTATTATTATTGAAAAAAGTGGAATTTCGCCAGAAAAGCAAGTGAATGAAATTTCAAGAACAGAAAGACAAAAATTAGTAGAAATAACCAAGAATTTTGACTGCACACTTATAGGACTTAGAGATTATAAAGAAGCAATAATTACTCAAGGCGGAATTTCATTAAAAGAAATATCTTCATCAACTATGGAATCTAAATTGATTTCAGGACTTTATTTTGCAGGAGAAGTATTGGATTTAGATGCAGTTACAGGAGGATTTAATTTACAAATTGCGTGGTCGACAGGATATTTAGCTGGAAGTTCTATTGCATATGCAGACTAGATTTAATGTGAATTTATATAGAAAATATAATAAGAAATATATAAGGGAAAATAAAGTTATAGTTGATATAATTATAAATTGAGTATTCAACAGGATATTTAGCAGGAAGTGTTATTGTATATGTAGACTAGATTTAACATGAATGTAATAGAATGTATAATAGATAAAAAATAAATATAAAAAGTTAGACAGGAGATAATGTAATGACATTTAATATAGCTATAGATGGTCCAGCTGGATCAGGTAAAAGTACTATCGCTAAAATAGCAGCAAATAAATTAGGATTTATATATGTTGATACAGGGGCATTATATAGAGCAATAGCTTATTATATGCTTGAAAATAATATAGATGTAAATGCAGAAAATTCTGTATCAAAACTTTGTGAGGAAATAACAGTAAGTATTAGTTACGAAGAAGATATTCAGCAAATATATCTTAATGATAAAAATGTGACTAATTTTATTAGAACAGAAAAAGTAGGTAAAACTGCTTCAATAATAAGCGCTTATGCTAAAGTTAGAGAAACTTTACTTAGTATTCAAAGAAATATAGCAAATAAAGAAAATGTTATTATGGATGGGAGGGACATAGCCTCATTTGTACTTCCTAATGCACAACTAAAGATATATTTAACAGCAAGTTCTAAAATTAGAGCAAAAAGACGATATGAGCAGTTAAAATGTTTAGGAGTTGATTCAAATATAGATGATATAAAAACAGAAATAATAAAGCGTGATGAAAGAGATATGAATAGAGCTATAGCTCCTCTAAAAAGAGTTGATGAAGCTGTATTATTAGATACCTCTGATATGGATATTGAAGAAGTAGCAGAAAAAATTATAACAATGTGTGAAGAAATAATGAGTATCAGAAGTTAGGTTGTATAAAATGTTTAAAAATAGATATATTAAAATTACAGAAAAAATAGTATAGATATATTAAGATATGAAAATATTAAAGATTAGATACTTTAGAATGTTCAAAATATATATTTAATGGAATTATAGGAAAAATGTAAACACACTAAATATTGGCGAAAGGAGCAGAGTAATTTTGAAAGTTATATTAGCTAATCCATCAGGTTTTTGCTTTGGAGTAGAACGGGCAGTGAACAGTGTTTATGAACAGGTAAAAATTAATAAAGATAAAACAGTGTATACATATGGGCCAATTATACATAATGAAGAAGTGATAAAAGATTTAAAGGGTAAAGGTGTAAAAATACTTAGCACTGAAGAAGAGTTAAAAGCTATTGATGAGGGTATCGTAATTATTCGTTCACATGGAGTGAGTAAAAAAATATATGAAATAATTGAGCATAAGCTAAATGTTAAAATGGTAGATGCTACTTGTCCATATGTTAGAAAAATACATAAATTGGTTGACAAACACAGCAATGAAGAAGCAAGAGTAATTATTATAGGAAATAGTAAACATCCGGAAGTTATTGGCATAAAAGGCTGGGGGAATGAAAATACTATTATTGTCGAAAATGAGGAAGATATTGTAAAAATAGACGATAATTTGGATAAAAAAGTCTATATTGTGGCACAAACAACATTTAATCATAATAAATTTCAAGATTTAGTTGAAAAAATTCGTAAAAAGCGTTATGATATAATTGTTTTAAATACGATTTGCAATGCAACACAAGAACGACAGATTGAAGTGAAAAAAATAGCTTCGCAGGTAGAAGTTATGTTAGTCATAGGTGACAAGCATAGCTCAAATACACAAAAACTTTACGAGATATGTCAAAAAGAATGTAAAAATACTTACTATATACAGACTCTCGGTGACTTTAATCCTGAATGGGTAAGTTCTGTGCGCAGCATAGGTATTACAGCAGGGGCTTCAACCCCTAATAATATTATAGAGGAGGTTCATACTAAATGTCAGAATTAAGTTTTGAACAAATGTTAGAAGAATCAATAAAAACAATATATACAGGAGAGGTAGTTACTGGGAAAGTCATTGATGTAAAAGAAAATGAAGTGATTTTAAATATTGGTTATAAATCAGATGGAATTATTTCTAGAAATGAATATACAAATGACTCATCATTAGATTTAAGAACAGTAGTTTCAGTGGGTGATGAGGTTGAAGCTAAAGTAGTTAGAGTAAATGACGGTGAAGGTCAAGTTTTATTGTCATCAAAAAGACTTGCGGCTGAAAAAGGTAATAAAAGACTTGAAGAAGCTTTTAATAGCGGAGAAGTATTAACTGCAAAGGTTGCACAGGTACTTACAGGTGGACTTAGTGTAGTTGTTGATGAAGCTAGAGTATTCATTCCTGCTAGTTTAGTGTCAGATTCATTTGAGAAAAATCTTGAAAAGTATGCAGGTGAAGAAGTTGAATTTGTTATCACAGAATTTAATCCTAGAAAGAGAAGAATTATAGGTGATAGAAGAAGACTTTTAGCAGCTAAGAAAGCTGAAATGCAAAAAGAACTTTTTGCTAAGATTGCTGAGGGTCAAACAGTTAAAGGTGTAGTTAAAAACGTTACTGACTTTGGTGCATTTATAGACCTTGGCGG
>JGI994J12354_10000706_pt1 | contig 33518 bp, 30 predicted proteins | sample IntmicLarv3ML3BL_FD_12354 | JGI IMG/M metagenome (IMG submission 12354) | reverse complement strand
CTAATACCCCGCTGCTTGCGGCGGGGTCGTTTATTTTCACAAAAAATAAGGCTGAAATAAAAGATTTACTGTTTAAATACTTTAATTTCATGATAATCTGCCCTATTTTTTTAATATAATATGCGTTAATATACCTAATTCCTGTAACATATAAGATTTATCATATATAATATAAAAATATTTAAGGAGGAGATATTATAGCTGAGTTAAAATACCGAAATGAATATAAGCATATAATCAATAAAAATCATGCGATTGTGTTAAAAAGCAGGTTTAAGGCATTACTTAAACCCGACCCTTTCGCGAATGAAAACGGTGAGTATTTTATCCGCAGTTTATATTTTGATACACATGAAAACAAAGCTCTGTATGAAAAAATAGACGGCGTACCGTGCAGACACAAATACAGAATCAGATTTTACAATCATGACGCTTCAAGAATAAACCTTGAAAATAAAATAAAACGTTTTAATTCCGTTTCAAAACTTTCATGCAATATAACAAAAGAAGAAGTTGAAAAAATAATAAACGGTGAATATGATTTTTTAAAAGATTCAAACGAACCTTTAAAAATCGCGTTTTATCAGGAAATCACGGCGGAAAAACTTCTTCCGAGAACTATTGTAGACTATACAAGAACGCCTTTTGTTTATCCTCACGGAAACGTAAGAATCACATTGGATTCGGATATACGAAGTCCGTCGGGACAAATAGGAGTCAATGATATGTTTAACCCAAACACCCCGACTGTAAGTGTTTTCCCCGATGAAAGATGTGTATTGGAAGTAAAATATGACGAATTTTTACCCGATTTTATACATAGAATAATACAAACCGAAGTTACAATGACTTCATCAATGTCAAAATATGCCGCTTGCCGTGTGTTTGTATAATTTACGAAAGTAGGAATGTATATGAAAATAAATGATATATGTGGAGAACAAATTATTTCTAAATATCTAAATCCTAAAAATGATTTTATCGTAATTCATGATATTGCTTACAGAGAAATGGCATTAGGTATACAACATGTAGCACAAATAAAAAATTTACATACAGATTTATTGGAAATAAATGATGCTATAATACTTGATAAATTGTTTGAAAATTGCATTGTTAAAGATTGTGAGTGTATTTTATTAGTTTCTGAAGACAGTTTTATTCGTTTTCGATTGCAGAAGTATCTGAATTTTTCATATGGCGCACCGCGTATCAATAAAATAAATAAAAATTCGTATGTAAGCATTTTTCCACTTGAAAGTGCTCAAAGAATTTATTCATCAGACTATAAAAAAGATATGCAGGCTACAGAAAGTATACTTTTAAAACTTAAAGATAACGCGCTTCATAAAATCACGACCGAAATCGGCACAAACATCACCTTTGTTTCCAGAAAATGGTGTATTCACGATAATGAAATTTTAACTGCGCCTCTGGAGAATAGTATAAATGGTAGGATTATGGTTGATGGTGCGGTTTTTTATAAAAAGATTGAAAACATTGTTTCAGTAAAAATTGAAAACGGCTTATTCGTAGGGATATATGCGGAATCAGAAAATGCAAAATCAACAATTGATGAATATATAAAAATGACGAACCATGATTTTGTTGACACTATTAATAAACAATTAGCTGAATGTGGCATAGGTTTCAATACAAATGCAGTTATTTCAAATTGTTTTATGGAGTCTGAAACGGCTTTTGGAACATGTCATTTTTGCTTTGGAAACAATGCCTGTTATGGTGGGGCAAATAAAAGTGATTTTCATGGGGCATCAGTTTTAATTAAAAATCCTGATATTACAATGTGTTAATCGCAGAAAATAAGCATTTTCTACATGGCACATTGCAACCAACTGTTACAAAATATTATCCCGCTTTTCTTGAAAGAATTTATTCACAAACAAAAAAATAACAATAATATAGGAGAAATCAAATGAGTAACGATTATATTGCAGGTTCGTTAGATGACATAGCTTATGTGCGAATGGTAGTTAAATATAACGGAAAATTTGTGCTGTGTTATAATAAGAAAGTAAAAAAATGGGACTGTGTAGGCGGTCGCGTTGAAAATGGTGAAAATCCGTTAGCGGCGGCTAAACGTGAACTCTTTGAAGAAACAGGTGCGGTTGATTTTGATATTGTTCCTGTACGCGATTATAAAAGATTTTTAGAAGATGGTACTTTCTATAACAATAACCGTGAATATTTTGTCAATGTGCATAAATTTTCTGATATACCGGACGGAAGCGAAATGGAAAAGATTGATTTTTTCGACGAAATTCCTGATGATTTCCTGTATGAAAATGAACGGAAAACAAGGCTTGAACATTTCAAACGTATCGAAAAATACGCGTCCGCTTATTGGGACTGACGAATAATATAAGCATTTTCTACGCGGCAAATTGCTTGCCATGTGTTTGTATAATTTACATATGAACCGCTTAATTTAATGGTATAATTTGAAATTTAAAAATTTATATTTTTTATAGGAAGTAAACTATATGAACATAAAAATTGAACCGGTATTGCTTGAACAACAGGCTGTTTTTGCGCAGTTAATGAATCTATATAATTATGATTTTACGGAATATAATAATGATGATATTAATGAACATGGATATTATTACGGCTATTATAACTTATGGACAGAGGATAAGCATCATTATTTTATTCGCATTGACGGAAAATTAGCCGGATTTGTTATTGTGCAAAACGGCGGATATAAATATCTTGACGATAAACAGGCTCATAATATATATGAATTTTTTGTGATGAAAAAATATCGCAGAAATGGTGTTGGTATTTTTGCGGCAAAAACCATATTTGATATGTTCAAGGGAACATGGGAAGTATGTCAAATGCAAAACAACTCACCTGCGCGAAAATTTTGGAAATGCGTAATATCAGAATATACGAATAACAACTATCGGGAAGTTGGCACAGCAAACGATGACATGGTCGGATTTATCTTTGACTAAGCGATTCATAAGCAAAAAAATAAAAAATAATAATAAAAATTAAGGAGATTTTCCATTATGACTTTCAGCGATATTTTTAAGAAAAAATTCCTCGAATCTTTCGACACGACGAACACCGAAGTAAATATTTATACTATTATATTTGCATTTCTTGTTGCACTTATAATCGGGACTTTTATTTTTTTCATTTATAAATACACTTTCGGCGGAGTTATGTATTCCCGCAGTTTTAACGCTTCACTTCTCGGACTTACTGTTATTACAACATTCGTAATATCCGCAGTAACCTCAAACGTTGTTTTGTCTCTCGGTATGGTCGGCGCGTTGTCTATCGTAAGATTCAGAACAGCGATAAAAGACCCCATGGATTTAGTCTTTTTATTCTGGGCAATCGGCGTTGGAATCGTTACGGGAGCGCAGCTTTACGCTCTGGCGGTTATCGGAAGTGTTGTAATCGGCGCGATAATTTTTATAACAAGCCGCAGATTATCTTTTGATTCAGCTTATCTTGTTATAATAAACTGCGATAACAGTAAACTTTCTTCTTCTGATTCGGTTGAAAATAAATGTATTGACATGATGAAAAAACACACAAAAAAATTACGTCTCAAATCAAAAATTGTTTCAGCGGGAAAAGGTACAGAATTGATATACGAAATACGCAGTAAAGGCGATAACACAGATTTTATAAACGAAATTTCAACTCTTGACGGTATACATAACGCTTCATTGGTAAGCTATAACGGAGAATTTTTGGATTAGAATAATTTTTGGTATAAACAACCGATAATAAAATTTTCAAACAGAAAGTAGGGAATTGAGTGATTCGTTCATTAGAATTATTTAGTGGAGTTGGAGGACTTGCATTAGGTTTACACCAAGCAGGATTTTTTCCAGAAGCACTTTTGGAATGGAACAAGGATTCATGCGATACCATAAAGGCAAATATTAATAACGGTTATTGCGGAATTATTGATTGGAATGTAGTTCAGACGGATGTAAGGCTTGTAAATTATTCGGATTTGGGTCTTGATATTCAATTTGTCACAGGAGGACCTCCATGCCAACCATTTTCTCTTGGTGGCAAACATAAAGCCCACTCGGACACTCGTGATATGTTTCCTGAAGCTGTACGAGCAGTTAGAGAATTGCGTCCGAAAGGGTTTATCTTTGAAAATGTAAAAGGATTACTCCGAAAGTCATTTAGTTCTTATTTTAATTATATACTACTCCAGCTTTCTCACCCGGATGTTACAGCACATGATGGAATGGATTGGTTGGAGCATTTAAGGTTACTGGAAGAATACCACACCTCAAGAGGTATTAAAGGACTTGAATACACCGTGGTATTCAGGCTATTAAATGCCGCCGATTATGGAGTCCCACAACAGCGTCACCGTGTTGTGATTGTGGGTTTTAGAAATGATATAAATGCTAATTGGTCTTTTCCTAACCCTACACATTCAAAAGAAGCATTGATGTACTCAAAGTATGGTGATAATTCTTATTGGGAAGAACATCGCATTTCCAAAAAAAATCGCCCAGTCTGTATTTTATCGAAAAATCAATTGTTTCAAGTTACCGAAAATCACATTTATGGTAAAAGATGGCAAACGGTTCGTGATGCTATTTATGGATTACCCGATCCAAGAAACATTTCATCAGGTAAATTTATTAATCATGAATTTAAAAATGGTGCGAAAATTTACGCTGGACATTCAGGTAGTGTTCTGGATGAACCCTCAAAGACAATAAAGGCAGGTGCACACGGGACACCAGGCGGCGAAAATATGGTTATATTAGATGACGGTTCAATTCGTTATTACACCATACGTGAAAGTGCTCGGATACAAACATTCCCCGATGAATATGTTTTCCAAAGTTCCTGGACGGAATGCATGAGACAAATAGGAAACGCAGTACCAGTGAAACTCGCCGACATTATTGGAAAATCGGTTATAAAACAAATAGGAGGATAGAAAGGACAGAAGTTAGCGATATTGAAAAATGAAAAACCAATTTTGAAACCATTTAATCCGCTTGATAAGCAGAATTTGGGCGAAAGCGTTGCCGATGCCCTTTTACAAACAGAAATCCAGTCCATACCACCTGAATCTTTTATAGGTGCAGGTGTGTACGCTATATACTATATTGGACATTTTTCCGCTTACAAACGATTATCAGAAGCGAACCGTGACAATCAATTCCGTTATCCCATTTATATCGGGAAAGCTGTTCCGCCCGGAGCAAGAAAAGGCGGACTTGGTTTGGAAATTGATAAAGGACAATCATTATATAAACGTTTATCTGAACACGCTGAATCGTTGAAAGCTGTACAAAATCTTGAAATCACCGATTTTTATTGTCGCTTTCTTGTTGTGGATGATATTTGGATACCACTCGCAGAATCTATGTTGATTGAACGATTTAAACCCATATGGAATCGAATGCTTGATGGTTTTGGTAATCATGATCCTGGTAAAGGCAGACACCAAGGTATGATGCCACAATGGGATTGTTTACATCCAGGACGTGCTTGGGCAACTAAGTTACAACCATGTGCCACTACTGCTAAGCAGTTAGCTGATCGAGTTGAAAAATATCTAAGTGAATTGTTATGATGTGATAAAATTATACCCCTTATTAAATTTTCAGGTTTAATAAGGGGTTTTTGTTTTTATTACAAATTCTTTTCTAAAAATTCGTATGTTTCCTGACGCAATTCAAATGGGAAAGAATGTCCGTCCTCGAAAATAATTGATTTGAATTTTGTTTTATCTTCAAACGCGTCGATTGTTTTTAATATTTCTCTTACGCCTTCCATCGGGAAAATTCTGTCTTTTGTACCGTTGGTAAACATAAACGCTTTCCCTGCCCTGCCTATCTCACGCATTATCGCGGTATTATCCCCTGCTTCAAGTCCGCCTATTGTAAACATCGCGAAATTGTGCGGTACATGATTATCAAAAACAGATTGCACGGTGCAGAATCCGCACGATGAAACTCCCGCTTTTATCCTGTTGTCAAAAAACGTGAGCCACATCGCTTCCTGTCCTCCGAGTGAATGACCGATTGTACCGATACGCTCCGTATCGACATATTCGAATGTACACAATACATCGACAGCAACGGAAAGGTCGTAGACATATTTTGATTGCAACGTGCTTCCGTTCATTACAGCGCGGCAAAATAATTCGCGTTCGTTTAACGCGCCGTTAATATTGAATTTTTCAAGCTCCGATTTATCGGGCAAACGCTCTTCAAATCCTAAATGGTCGGGACATATAACGACAAATCCGCGTTCCGCCAGTTCTTTTCCGTAATAATACATAGGTGTTCCGTCAACTCCCGCGGGTTCTGATTTTCCCCAGTGATATTCACCCGCGTGCTGATGTGCCGCTACAATCGCGGGTATTTTTTTGTTTTCGCAGTTGTTAGGCGTGAGTAAAAACGCTTTTACGCGGTCGTTTTTTTCGGTGTTATACTCTACTGTTTGTATTGAATAAACGCCTTTGTCTGTTTTTTCGGAAAATGAAACTTCGAGGTCTGTTTTTTCGGGAAGTTTTCCGAGTACAGATAAAATTTTTTCTCTTTCACACATAAATTAATCCTCCAAAAATTTATAATATCGCATAATATTATAGATATTATAAATGATATTTACACAAAACACAAGGTTTTAACGAATATTTGCAAAAATTTCTTTGTAAATTCATGTTTTTATCTATGTATATGATATAATACAATCAAAGTAATAATATTTTTATGAGTAATAAAGTGTGAAAGCAAACGTAGGGAAAAGCAGGGATTTAGAGAACGGGAAAAAAGCCTTGTCGAAAAGGCTGAAAAAAAATATAAGAAGAACGAAAGGTATCACACAGGAAATTTAGTCAAAGCGGAAACATCATAACCATGCGCGGCAAGAAACGCAATGGCAGTTTCGTCGGTAAGAACGTGCTTACGAGGAGTGGGAGCGTGAAGGTCTTGATAATCAGACGGATTAAAGACATCGCCGTTTTTAATCATGTGATATATACAAGTGAGCATCATACGGGCGATGGCAATAATAGCTTTTTTGTGACCGCGACGCTTTTTGAGCTTGTAGTATTTATTGGCAAAGTAAGGTTCTTTCTGATTTTTCACAGAGGCAAGGGCACATTGAACCATGAGAGGTTTGAGGAATTGCCCGGCTTTGGAAATCCGGACAGATTTCTTTTTGCCGGCACTCTCGTTGTTGGCGGGAGCAAGCCCCGCCCAAGAATTGAGATGTTTTGCAGATTCGAAAACCGACATATCCGCACCAATCTCCGAGATAATCAAAGCGGCGGAGAGTTGGGAAATACCGGGAAGCTGAGAACTGAGATGCTCCACAATATGGTAGTAAGGCTGTATGCGGACATAAAGCTCCACTTCGGTTCGCAAAACTGCCTTATCCAAATACTTCATGTGAGCGGTTGCTTCTTTCATCTTGAAACGCTGGTCGGATTCGATACTATTGCCGCGAATGGACTGTAGAATAAGTTCGGTTTTCCTCTTGGCGGTCTTTTGTATCAGTGTTTTGCAATGTTCTTCGTCAAAAACCTTTGAGTTGAGAACATACTGCATAATATTGGAGGCTGATTTTCCGAATGGGTCACTCAATACGCTTGCCAACCCGATATTTGAAACGGTCATACAGTTCTGATAGCGGTTTCGCTCGGAAGAACGCATACAGACGAGTTTGTAGCGGTATCGTGCGAGTTCACGCAGAGCGCGAATATCTTTCGGGGGTATAAAAGAAGACCTGACCATGTCGAACTTGAAAAGGTCGGCAATCCATTTTGAATCTTTCCTGTCGGTTTTCTTGCCTTTGATTGCCCTCACATATTTTGGGTGCGTGAGCAGAACCTTGATATTTGCCTCTTCGAGGATATTGTACACGGGAATCCAATACTTGCCTGTGGATTCCATGCAGACATTGAAACACTTGTAACCTAACAGCCATGTGCGAAAGCGTATCAGCTCAGTGTTCAACGTCCCGAATGTTTCTGCGTAATATTGTGTGATATTGTCTTTGTCTGTGACTGCGACGGTTGCCACAATTACGTTCTTGTGGACATCTACGCCGCAGCAGACGGGATATACGATCTTCATTACGATCAACTCCCTTACAAAAAATAGAAACAGCGGCAGTGACTGCCGCCTAAGCGTTAACTCATGACTTTGTTTTTCAAAGATAAGTGTACGGGTTTTTTGTCCCAATTATTTGTGCTTGTATAAGCGACGGCACATATAAATATGCGGGTTTGGCTTAACGCCACTCACTCCTCCGTGCTCTTTTGTTTACCGCTGTTTCTTCTCTCTAATTATACCACTTACCAAGGCGTTTAGACGCTTTCATCAAATTATTTGTGCCGCCGACTCTGGCGGCGGAATGGAGTCAAATATGAATATTAATAAACTTCTTAAAAAAGACCTTTCTAAAACAACATTTGGAAAAAATTATGGAGATGCTGCTAAACAGCACGAAACGCAAGCTGGCATTGATGTAAGAACCGGCAATTTAAATGCTGCGAAATGGGAATTAGAGCAAGCAGCAATACAGAACTACATGAGCAAAAAGTATGACAAACCTGAATAACAGCCCCATAAAAAACACACAGGGGACGGAATATATTACATCCCGTCCCCGTATGTTTGAGGTTATTATAAATCACTGATAAGCCTTATTTTTCAGCCGCAGATTATCCGCCACCATCGCGATAAACTCCGAGTTTGTCGGTTTACCTCTCGCGCTTTGTATCGTATACCCGAATATCTCCGTTATCGTGTCATAATCCCCGCGATTCCATGCGACTTCTATTGCGTGTCTTATCGCCCTCTCAACTCTTGACGAAGTCGTTGAAAATGTTTTCCCTATTGTCGGATATAATTGTTTTGTGACAGAATTAATTATATTTGAATCCTGCATTACCATTAAAACAGCTGTGCGTATGTATTGATAGCCTTTTATATGCGCGGGCACTCCTATTTGATGAATCATTTTTGTAACCTGTGTCTCAACATCGGCGGAATTTTGATTTCCCGCGTTTTGAAGTGAGGCGTTTTCATTTTTCATAAAATAAGATTTGTCATTTACAAGATTTTTTATCAGGTCATATAAAATATTATAGTCGAACGCCTTGGTCATACAGTAGGCAAATCCGTTCTTAACCACTTGGGCGAACATATACGGATTATTTATCGCGCTTAAAACTATAAAGACAGGTTTGTAATCCGACGGAGCTGTTTGGGACGGTTTGTTGAAATGCCCCACAACTGCCGCCGCGTCGTATTTTGTCAGCCATAAGTCGATTAATACGACGTCGGGTTTGAATTTTGCGATTTTAAGAATCGCTTCCTCACCGTTTACCGCGTCGGGAAGTAATTCAAATCCTTGCTTTTTTAAATGTTCCGCGCAAATTGTTCTGAAATCCGAATTTTCGTCTGCGATTAATATTTTGATTGACATAAACAGATTCTCCTTCTAATCCTCATATTTTTATCATAAATTTTATTATGATTCTTTTTATTCCGCGGATGTGTAAGATTAAATGTCTAAAAAAAATTATACAGGAAGTATTTTGATAAATCAACAGTTTTTCCATGCGAAAACAGTCGTTTATTGTCGCTGACATATCAAAATAAATGTTTTTGCGGAACACCAGTGCGGAACTTCGACGTTAATTTATATTTCTATTCAAACGCTGAGTGAATATAATAAAATCGGACATATTGTATATTAGTTTTTTATATACCACAATATATAGTGTTTATATGTAAAATAAACGAAAATAAAAAGGGTGAGCCGCGATAGGTTCACCCTTTGTTTTATACTATATTTCTTCACGTAACATGGTGTTTCTTCTTCTGAAAAGAAGTGATATGCACCATATCCCCGAAAGACCTATCAACGTATATAATATCCTGCTGAACGTCGCGTTTTGCCCTCCGAACAGCCATGATATAAAATCAAAATTGAAAATTCCGACAGAACTCCAATTGACCGCGCCTATTATTATAAAAATTAACGTTAATCTATCAAGCATTTTTTTATCCTCTCTTTAAAAAAAAACTTTAAACTGACATATAAATTGTTGTTATTTGCCGCAGAAATATTATTTCCCCCTGAAAATTTATTTATACATACGGCAAAATTCGCCCGATTCCCGCAGTGTTTTTGAACCGTTTGGGGTAAAATAATACCGTGGGTATAATTTTGTTGGTTTTGTAAAAAAATTTATAACATGTTTTGGATTTGTATATAAAAATGTTTTTCTACACAGAATAATACAAAAATTAAAAATTAAGGTGCGTGATTTGATTTGAACCTGAACAGCATGAATATTTACGACTGCGACAAAACAGTAAAAAATATAGATAAAAATATCAAAAAATTTGACGTTTTTAAACGTAAAAATAAAATTAAAATAAACAAAAAAGGCAGAAATATTACGGGGAAAGTCTTTTCGCTTTCTGTATTGACGCTGCTTATTTTATTCGCGTCGGTTTGCGGAATCGCTGATTTTATTACACCCGAAAAACTCACGGTTTTTAATATAAACGAAATAAATAAAAATAATTTTATAATATATTCAAAATCCGACAATGCGATTTTTGATTTTTTACCGCAATTCAAAACTTTAAATTTATTTGATTCAACTAATTTTACAGATTCAATAAATGATAAAAGTCACACGGTTTTTAACAGCGGTTTAACGACGATAAACTCCAAATCTTTGGTAAATGTTCTCGAAACAAACGAAAAAGACGAGATTTATACAGCGAATTTATTCGGGATAATCCCAATAAAAAAAGTGCAGATAAATATATTTCCGCAGACTGCGTTAATCCCCGGAGGGATGCCTTTCGGCGTGAAATTTTTTACAGAGGGTGTTATAGTCGTCGGTATTTCCGATATAGAAACCGAAAAAGGTGCCGTTAATCCTGCCAAAAACGCGGGAATAAAAACCTCGGATATAATCACCGAGATAAACGGGATAACTGTCAACAGTGTTGAAGAATCCGCGAATATTATAGAATCAAGCAAAGGTGAAGTTATAAGTTTAAATATTATCAGAGACGGTAAACATACGGAATTGAAACTTAAACCCGCATATTCCGCAACCGAAAACAAATATAAATCGGGGATATGGCTGAGAGATTCAACCGCCGGAATCGGGACGGTTACATTTATAACCCCGGCAAATTATGCGTTCGGAGGTTTGGGACACGGGATATGCGATGTTGATACAGGTAATCTTATGCCGTTAAAAAAAGGCATGATAGTAAACGCTGTTATAGATAATTCAATAAAAGGCAAACCCGACGCGCCAGGTGAATTAAAAGGCAAATTTAGAGAAAATATGGGTACGCTTTTGTCAAACACACAAAACGGGATTTTCGGTATATTAAATAATGTCCCCGTATCACCCGAAAACGCCGTGCCGTTACCTATCGGGTTACGTTCCGACGTAAAAGAGGGCAAAGCCGTAATATATTCAACAATTGACGAAAAAGGCACGCGTGAATTTGAGATAGAGATAATAAAAATCTATAAAAATTCAAGCGATTCAAAAAATTTCATGATAAAAATAACAGATGAAGAATTACTCGAAATCACAGGCGGAATCGTGCAGGGAATGAGCGGCTCGCCTATCATACAAAACGGGAAAATAATAGGTGCGGTAACGCATGTTTTAGTGAGTGACCCGACAAAAGGTTATGGAATTTTCATGGAAAATATGTTTATGTCAATGCCCGAAATTTTGAAATAAATTTACGTTGCGTCACTCAGCGAAAACCCACGTGACGAGTGTTTTTGTCTCCCCGTAATACGTGACAAATTTCAATATATGCGACCGCTTTCGTTCATTTCTGTAAAAATTTAAAAAATTGTGTTGACAAACAAATTTTTTGTGTTATAATATTATATATAGTTATACGACTGACGGAAGCGGATTAAACCGCATGAAGTATAACGTAAATTAAGCCGACCGTCTGGGCATTTTTTATTCCCGGATATTCGGCTATTATTGTTTGAAAGATAATAAAAAACAACTGCAAATGATATATGGAAGAATAACGTGATGAAAAATCAATATATTATTTTGTCAGTCAAAGGAGAAAAAATTATGAATTTTGTTGAAAGTAATCTTGATTTTTTAAAGTCGTGCGACCCTGAACTCGCCGGTTTTGTCGCCAATGAAGTGAGCCGCCAGAAACGCAATATTGAACTTATCGCGTCCGAAAATTTTGTTTCCCCCGCGGTACTCGCCGCTGCCGCAACCGTTCTCACAAACAAATACGCCGAGGGTTATCCTGGTAAAAGATATTACGGCGGCTGCGAATGTGTTGACGAAGTCGAAACACTCGCGATACAGAGAGCAAATAAACTTTTTGGGTCAAATTTCGCCAACGTTCAGCCCCACAGCGGAGCGCAGGCGAATACCGCCGTTTATTTCGCGCTTTTACAGCCCGGTGATACCGTCCTCGGCATGAGTCTCGCCAACGGCGGACATCTTACACACGGCAGCCCCGTAAATATGTCGGGCGCGTATTATAATTTTGTTTCCTACGGTGTTGAGGACGACACGCATGTTATAAATTATGACAAAGTCGAAGAACTCGCAATGCAGCATAAACCCAAATTAATCGTTGCTGGCGCGTCTGCGTATCCCAGAGCGATTGATTTTGAGAGATTTTCAGATATAGCGAAAAAATGCGGAGCTTATTTAATGGTGGATATGGCGCATATCGCGGGACTTGTTGCCGCAGGTTTGCATCAGAATCCCGTTCCGTATGCCGATATTGTCACAACCACGACGCATAAAACTTTGAGAGGTCCCAGAGGCGGAATGATTCTCACAAACGACGAGGAACTCGCGAAAAAAATAAATAAAGCCGTATTCCCCGGAATACAGGGCGGACCGTTAATGCACATAATCACAGCGAAAGCCGTATGCTTCGGCGAAGCGTTAAAACCCGAATTTAAAGTTTATCAGAATCAGATAGTCAAAAACGCGAAAGCTCTTGCAGACAGTCTTATGGCTGAGGATTTTGATTTGGTTTCGGGCGGAACGGATAATCATTTAATGCTTGTCGATTTGCGTAATTTTGATATTACGGGAAAAGATATGGAAAAACGTCTCGACGAAATTTATATCACCGTAAATAAAAACACGATACCCAACGACCCGAAATCACCGTTTGTCACAAGCGGCGTAAGAGTGGGAACACCAGCAGCGACATCGAGGGGATTTGTTGAGGAAGATATGCCCGTTATAGCGAAACTGTTCAAACTCACCGCGACCGAATTTGAGACAAAAGCCGACTATATCAGGGACGAAGTGGGCAAACTGTGCGAAAAATACCCGTTGTATTAAACAAAACAAGATAAAACAAAAGGGCGACCGGAAACGGTCGCCCATATAAAAATAGAGTGGGTTCTACGGGGATTTTTTTACGGGGGTGTTCTTTTTCTTTGACAAGAAAAAGAACCAAAAAGAAACTTCCTCATGAAAAATTATAGAGTGATAAAAAAATTATGAACAACAACATAAAATCAAAAACCCTTGCGGATTTATTGCGTCCGACCGCTCTCGGCGAGATTGTCGGACAAAATCATCTTTTCGGAAACGGCAGTCCCATTGATATAATGGCGAAACGAAAACTTGTCAGAAACATGATTTTTTTCGGACCTCCCGGTGTGGGTAAAACCACAGCCGCCGAAATAATCGCGAAAACATGCGGTAAAACGTTTTATAAATTAAACGGGACAACGGCTTCTCTTTCAGATATAAAAGAAATCGCCGAAAAAACAAAAACTTTTGAGGGTGAACACGGCGCGGGGATTGTTTTGTATCTTGACGAGATACAATATTTTAATAAAAAGCAACAGCAGTCGCTGCTTGAATATATCGAGGACGGAAGAATCGTTTTAATCGCCTCAACCACAGAAAACCCGTATTTTTATATTTACGGGGCGATAATTTCACGCTGTAATATATTTGAGTTTAAACCCGTAACCGCGGACGATATAGAAAAAGCCCTCGACAGAGGGATAATAAAAATGCGTGAGATGTTTATCGCCGAGGGATTCGAGAGCGTTTCGGTAAATTCTGACGCAAAGCGTAAAATTGCGGAATATGCCGGCGGAGATGTGAGAAAAGCACTAAGTACGCTTGAAATCGCGTTTTTATCATGCGCGAAAGATACCGTCACAATCGGGGATATAGAGAAAATAATTCCGAAATCGGCGATGTATTATGACAGGGACGGCGATGAACATTTTGATTTATTGTCGGCATTGCATAAATCAATAAGGGGCAGCGACGAAAACGCGGCGGTGTATTATCTCGCGAAACTTATTGAAGGCGGGGATATTTTATCACCGATACGCAGATTATTATGCGCCGCATCGGAAGATATAGGATTGGCATATCCAAACGCCGCAGTTGTTGTAAAATCGCTGTGTGATTCGGCTGTACAAGTCGGTATGCCCGAGGCACGGCTTATGCTCGCGCAGGCGGCGATATTTTTATGCACATGCCCGAAATCAAATTCCGCATTGATTGCAATAGATAACGCGCTGGAAGATGTACGGAATAACGAATCAAAATCGGCGGCTATACCGATACAGTTGAAGAATCTGCAAAGCCTGAAAGATGAAACTTATTTGCAAAGTATAGGCGGTTCAAGGGATTATTTGTATCCGCATAATTTTAAGAATAATTACGTAAAACAACAGTATCTTCCCGATACGCTGAAAGATAAAGTTTATTATAAATTCGGCACGAATAAAACAGAACAAGCGGCGGCAGAGTATAGAAAAAGAATCATGCGTGAGAGTGAGGAAGATAAAAATGAGCGTGAAAAATAACCCACCCAGAATCAACACTATCATAACCCGACTAAAACAACATTATCCGCTCGCGGACTGCTCTCTCGAATATGAAACCGAACCTTATAAACTCCTGATTATGGCGCGTTTATCGGCACAATGTACCGACGCGAGAGTTAATATTGTCGCAAAAGATTTATTTCAACAGTTCAAATCAATCGAGAATTTCGCGAACGCTGATTTGGACAAACTCGAAAAAGCGGTGTTTTCATGCGGGTTATATAAAACAAAAGCGAAAAATATAAAAGATATGTGTAAAATTATAACCGACGATTATAATTCACAAGTCCCCGAAGATATGGACGCTTTATTGAAACTGCCGGGAATCGGGCGTAAAATCGCGAATCTGATAAGAGGTGACGTATTCGGTAAACCTGCGATTGTTACGGATACGCATTGTATAAGAATATCAAATCGATTGGATTTATGTGAAAGTTTGAATCCGTACATAGTTGAAAAAACCCTCGTGAAAATTATCCCTCCCGAAGAATCAAACGATTTTTGTCACAGACTTGTTTTCTTCGGCAGAGAATATTGTAAATCACAAAATCCACGGTGTGACGAATGTTTTCTGCGTGATTTGTGTAAATATCAAAACGAAAAATAAACAGCAAAATCCGGCAGATAATAAAAACCTGCCGGATTTTTTTAATTGACAATGATTACCGCCTGTGATATAATAAAACGTGCATTAATCTGTCCCTAAGTAATCCAAACTTTTCAAATTAACAAAGTTTTATTATTGTGCATATGTATGCGAATAGATGTGTATTAATCTGTCCCTATAGTAGCCCTACATGTATTATACTATACAAATATAATTTTGTCAAGATTTTGCAAATAAAAATTTCGTGAAAAATCATGACAAAAAGGAGAATTTATGCTTGAAACGAAAGTCCTGCTGTTGAAATACGGCGAAATTGCTTTAAAAGGTTTAAACCGTTCGAGTTTTGAAAAATTACTTGAACAAAATATTATAACCGCTCTCAAAAATTACAAATCTTCGGTAAACAACAAAGATTTGTTTTTTCACATTGAACGCGAACAATCTATTATGACACTCTGGTGTGAAAACCCCGATTTTGATATAGATGATATAATCCCCGTTATATCAAAAGTTTTCGGGATTGTCACAATAAATTCCGCGGTCAAAACAGAAAAAAATATAGAAAAAATAAAAGAAACGGCGTTGAAATATATTTCCCCGGTTCTCGTCGGGAAAAAAAGTTTCGGGGTTTTGGCGAAACGTTCCGACAAATCATTTAATATAAAAAGTCCCGAAATATCAGCGCAGGTCGGCGATGTTTTATTTGAAGAAAACGGTAATATTCAGGTTGATTTGAAAAAACCAGAAGTATGGGTCGCGGTTGAAGTCAGAAACAACGGGGCTTTTATTCACGCTTCAAACGTCAAATATCGCGGCGCGGGCGGTATGCCGACAGGTTCAAACGGCGATGGATTACTTTTACTATCCGGCGGGATTGATTCACCCGTTGCGGGATATATGATGGGGAGACGCGGTATGAACATATCCGCACTGCATTTTACGTCAGAACCGTATACATCAGAACGCGCGCGGGATAAAGTCGTTAAACTCTCCAAAATTTTATCCGATTACTGCGGTGATATAAAATTTTATTCGGTGAGTTTAACCGAAATACAGGAGAGTATAAAAAAATACTGCGACGAGGATTATACGACGATTTTATTACGCCGTTTTATGATAAAAATAGCGGATAAAATCGCGAAATCAAATAAATTTGACTGTATTATAACAGGTGAATCGCTCGGACAGGTCGCATCACAGACAATCGAAGCGATAAAAGTTATATATGACAGTATAAATATCCCGGTTTTCAGACCGTGTATAGGTCTTGACAAATATCAGATAATCGAAACTTCCGAAAAAATCGGCACTTATGAAACGTCGGTTGAACCGTATGAGGATTGCTGCACGGTATTTACTCCGCGTCACCCCGTTACAAAACCAAAACTCGGCAAAGTTATTGAAGAAGAAAACAGAATCGCCGATATAACGGGATTGATTGAACGCGCGTTGGATGATATTAAAATTATATAAAACAAAAAAATATTGCGGAGGTTTATTTTATGAATAAAACAAAAGCATTGAAATTATCCGATTTTCTTTCGAGTATCGGCACGAATTCGGCAGTTCACAGGAGAGGTGAATCTCTTGAAAATACGATTGAATTCACAAAATACGCGGGGATAAAATGGTTCAGATTGGGTTATGAGGGTGAGATTGAAACTTCGAAACTCATTGAGCTTCACAAAGCGACAGGGGCGATGTTTTCATACGGACTCGCGAGCGGCGGAGCGGATATTCCGAGACTTATAAAAGGTGCGGAAGAGCTCGCGGACGCGGGGTGTTTAATCGCTCTCGAAGGACCGAACGAGCCGAACAATTGGAGCGTTAAATACAAAGGCGAAGAAGGCGGACGAAATTATTCATGGCGCGCAGTCGCGGAATTGCAGAGCGATTTATACAAAGCCGTGAAAAGTAATCCGAAATTGAAAAATTATCCTGTTTTTCATATCGGCGGAGAAAGCGGGGCGCAGACCGACAACGCGGGATTGCAATATTTAAAAATCCCCGAAAACGCAGACACAATCATGCCGGCAGGTACGATTTACGCGGATTTCGCGAATGTTCACAATTATTTCTGTCACCCGTCGGTCGGCGGACTTATCGACAATTTAACATGGCACGCCGCGAATCCCACGCTTGAAACAATCCCCGGAAACGGCGGTAAATTCGACAATTTTTACGGTAATTACGGTAAGATGTGGGGCGGCGGACATTTTGACGGATATTCGACGGACGAACTTATAGATTTACCGAGGGTAACAACCGAAACAGGCGTTACAATCGGCACATTTGGCGACGCGGTTACGGAAGATATACACGGTAAAACCATTGTAAGCATGTATTTGTCGCAGTTCAAAAACAATTATAAATATACGGCTTTATATATTCTGCGTGACAGGATTGACGAGGAAGGCAACCAGACTTTCGGACTTTTCACGCCGCAGAACACACCGAGAAAAGCTGCGCATTATCTGCATAATATGACGCATATTTTAAATATGGACGGTGAAAAAAACATAGACTCAACCGGTGGATTTGGTTATACTATAAACAACATATCCGAAACGGTGCATGATTTATTATTGCAAAAAACCGACGGTGAATTTTATATTATTTTATGGGACGAGCGTTTCACGGGAGGAAAAGACGACGTAGAGATTATATTTGACGAAACGCCGAAAACCATAAAAATATATGACACAATCGAAGGCGTCGAGGTTAAAGAATCTCTCGAATGTACGAACACAATAAACCTTACACTGACCGACCACCCGGTTATTTTGAAAATAAATTTATAATAAAACCTTATCGAAAGAGGGATAAAAAATTATATGACTGCTGAAATTTTATGCGTCGGGACGGAGTTACTTCTCGGTAATATCGTAAATACAAACTCGGCTTTTTTAAGCCGTGAACTCGCGGCAATCGGGATATTCACTTATTATCAGTCGGTTGTCGGAGACAATGCGAAACGTTTAAAAGAAAGTCTCGCGTTATCTATTTCGCGCGCGGATATTGTAATAATTACGGGCGGTTTAGGTCCGACTTATGACGATTTGACAAAAGAAACCGTTGCGGAATATTTCGGTTTAAATATGAAAATGCACGAGGAATCACTTGAACGTTTAAAAAAATTTTTCTCGCAGTTTAACCGCGAAATGACCCCGAATAATAAAAAACAAGCGATGATGCCCGACGGTTGTATTGTTTTCCGGAATAATTACGGAACCGCGCCTGCTCTCGCTGTTGAGGGCAAAGGGAAAACAGTCGTTATGCTCCCCGGTCCTCCGCGTGAAATGGAGCCGATATACCGCGAGGAAATCAAGCCGTTTTTATTAAAAAAACAAAATAATATAATTCTTGTATCAAAAACAATTCATATTTTCGGCATGGGTGAATCACAAGTTGAGCATAAACTCCATGATTTGATGGAAAATTCAACAAATCCCACAATCGCGCCGTATGCAAAAGAGGGTGAAGTTGAGTTACGTGTCACCGCGTCGGGTTCAAATGAAAAAGATTGTTTGGATTTGATAAATCCTGCGATTGACAAAATAAAGAGTGAAATAGGCGATGTTATTTACGGAATCGATATAAAATCACTTCAAAACGCCGTTGTTACAAAGCTGCTTGAAAAAAATCTTACGCTTGCGACGGCGGAATCCTGCACGGGCGGACTTATCGGTAAACGAATAACCGAGATTTCGGGGTGTTCAAGCGTTTATCTTGGCGGAATCATTTCATATGACAACAGTGTGAAAGTTAACCAATTAAATGTAAGTGAAGAAACATTGAAAAAATACGGTGCGGTGAGCGAACAGACTGCGCTTGAAATGTGTATCGGCGCGGCGAAAAATTTAAACGCCGATATAGGCGTATCGACAACAGGAATTGCCGGACCCGGCGGCGGAACGGACGAAAAACCTGTCGGTCTGGTATATGCCGGCGTATATTTCAACAATAAAAAGACGGGTGAAATCATACACAAAGCAGTGAGATTAAATTTAGGGCGGCGAATGTACAAAGATGAACGCGAGATGATAAGATACGCCGCTTCGTCGAATGCTCTCTATGAGGTTTTGAAGCTGTTGAAATAAAAAAAATATTATTTGTGTTGCTATTTTACCGCGTTATATGTTATAATATATAAAAAAGCGAAAAAAATTTATTTTAAAGGAGGATAATATATATGAGACTCGGAGCGCCTGTGTTTGATAAATATGAAAGTGCGGAAGAATGGGCTTTACTTCATGAAAAATACGGTTACAGAGCGGCATACAGCCCGATAACAAATAAAGACGATTTATATAAAAAAGACGAGTTTATAAAAGCTGCCGAAAAACATGATATTATAATCGCGGAAGTCGGCGCGTGGAGTAATCCCATATCACTTGACAAAGCCGAAAGAAAAAAAGCGATAGAATATTGTAAAAATCAATTGTTTGTCGCTGATGAAATCGGGGCGAAATGCTGTGTCAACATAGCGGGAAATTTAGGCGAAGTATGGGACGGACATTCCCGCAGGAATTTTTCAAAAGAAGCGTTTGAATTAATCGTTGAAACAACGAGGAAAATAATAGACGCAGTTAAACCCAAAAGGGCATATTATACGCTTGAAATGATGCCTTGGATGTATCCGTATGACCAAAAAAGTTATCTCAATCTTATACATGCCGTAGCGCGTGAACAATTCGCCGCGCATCTTGATATTGTCAATATAATAACCAGTCCCAAAAAATATTATAATACGACAAATATCATAGGCAGTTGTTTTAAAAAACTCGGTAAATATATAAAAAGCGTTCATGTTAAAGATATATATATGTCGCAGCAAATGACGGTAAATTTGAATGAGATTATACCCGGTAAAGGTAATTTTGACCATGAACGTCTGATAAATGAAGTCCGCTGGCTTAATGAAGATATTCCGCTTATGCTCGAACATTTATCCACGAAAGAAGAATATATCGAAGCAGGGGAATATATAAAAAGTCTGTTTTAATTCAACGAAAATATTATAAGATTGTGCGGGACGTTTTGTTTCGCACAATTGATTTTTTTGTTATATACAGGGGTTGGGGAATATCTTAATATCAAATAATTAAATGATAAATAATAGTATATTAATAATATGGGATTATAATAAATTAATGAGTTGAAACATACGCAAAAATATTATTTTTTACAGTGATTTTTCCGGAACATTTTTATACGCTTTGCGTCAAATGTTATGTTATGGATATATTATAAAAAAGGTGGGGGAAAACGTATGAAAATAAACGAAAATAACACGCGTAAAAATACAATAACCGCAACACCCGTGAAAAAATATACTTCTCCGAAATATCCCACGCAGGCTGAATCAATCCGCTCGCCTGAGCTTTTGAAAAAACTGCCGTCACGATGGCAAAAAAACGCCGCAGTTATCGCGGCAGTAGGGCTTCTCGGTACAATTACCCTGACTTCATGCGGAATTTTTTCTTCTGATATTAACGGTACAAACAGCGATGCGGATTTACTTAATGTCGCGCCTTTATTTATCCACGGAGGTGGGACAGGCTCTATTGGCTGTGTTATGATTGCGCCGCCTGTGTTTTTATCGGAACAGGAAGCGGTCGCGATTATTAAAAGCGAAGCGGAAACCGCCGGATTGGAATTTACCGCTAAACCGCCCGATTATACATCACAAAACAATAAAACGCATGAAGAATCAACATGGGAAAACGAATATGTTTTAGGCGACGGCAATATCGGGCTGGATTTATATGACAATGAAAAAAACGTCGCTGTCACTTATATTTCCATGAATGAAGCAGAAGAAAAATATTTGCCGAATAAAGACGGTTTGACAATGGGTTCAAGCGTCACGAGTTACCGTGCAAAAGAACTCGCGGGGTTGACAATCGAAGATTTTGCGAAACAACAAGGTAATATTACAATAGGCGTTTTATATGAACCGGGGATAGACTGGGAAAACGACGAATATCAAAAAATAATTGACGAATATTACAAAGTATTTGATGAATCCGGCACAAGTGAAAAAAGTTGGGAAGAAGCAGATACGGAGTACAGAAATAATATAAAAGCTCTTTCAGAGGAAGAACTGCGGGAACAAGTCCGCGATTTCATCGAATGGTTACAGGGACAAGGGATAATATAAATAAACGAAACAAATTTTATAAATATCAAAACAGGAGGAAAACGAAAATGAAAGTCAAAATAAACAAAAACAACAACTCCGACATATGTGTAACACCCGTGAAAAAATATACTCCTCCGAAATATCCCACGAGGGACGATTTAAAACGTTCCCCCGAACTTCTGAAAAAACTGCCGTCAAGGTGGCAGAAAAATGCCGCAGTCGTCGCAACTGCGGGTGTTGTCGGTATAATGACGCTGACTTCATGCGGTGTGACAAATTTAAATTCAAAGTATCAAAACGCTGATATTAGCACGGAAAACATACAGGAATCGGATTATATTATTGATTCGGGGTCTATACGAGGGGTATCGGACATTGACATTCCCACGGAATCAAATGTTTCCGATGACATTAACGAAACGGGTTATTTAGACGGCGATAAAATAATGGAGATTATCACAGAATCAGATGTTCCCGACGATATAACAACATCGAAAGAATTTACTACGGGTATGGTAGCTGGAGGAATGGGGATAGGTATAGACTCAGAACAGGATTATATTGACGATATTACAGAAGAAGAAACGGAAGAAACCACAATAACAACAGAATCCGATGAAATTCTTGTGACGCCTACAACATTTGATGAAGAAATTTATAATATTATGGTTCCCGGAGGTATTGGAATAGACATAGAGTCCGAACAGGATTATATTGATGATATAACAGAATATCCTGAACCCGCAGAAACGGCAGAAGCGGAATATTATGGCACAGGGGAATTAGCCGGCGCGCCTATGTTGGAATTATTTGATAATTGGCAATAATCAGACATATTGCACAATTACGCAATCATATAAACGAGGTGAAAATTTATGCACTTGACTTTTCATATCACAAACAAATGCAATCTGCGGTGTAAATATTGTTATGTCACACGGGGCGCGGAAACAATGACGCAAAAAACAGCGTTTGCCGCCGTTGATTTGGCGGCGAGTGAAAAAAAGCCCTGCGGATTAATTTTTTTCGGCGGTGAGCCATTGGTTGAACGTCAGCTTATATATGATACTGTCGGATATTCGCAGAAACTGAAAAAAGAAACAGGTCAGGTTTTTTATTATAAAATGACAACGAACGGAACATTACTCGACGAGGAATTTTTAGAGTTTTCACGTAATATAAATATGATGATAGGGTTTTCACACGACGGTTACGCGCAGGACGATTTTCGTCTTTTACCCGACGGAAAAGGTACGGCGGAAATCCTTGAAGAAAAAATCCCCATGCTCCTTAAATATCAGCCGTATGCTGTCGCTATGTGTACGGTAAACCCCGAAACTGTGGGGAAATTATCTTCATCTGTTGAATTTTTATTCAACAAAGGGTTTAGGTATATAACAGTATCGTTAAATTATGATAAATCGGCGGCGTGGAACAAAAAAAATCTTTCCGTTCTTGAATCGGAATATAAAAAACTCGCGGAGCTTTATATTAAATGGACGCGGGAAAACCTTAAATTTTATCTGTCGTGTTTTGAGATGAAAATATTATCGCATTTACGCGATGAAAAATATTGCGAGGACCGTTGTCAGCTTGGCAGAAAACAAATTTCAGTCGCGCCCGACGGGAAATTATATCCGTGCGTTCAATTTGTCAATGATAAAGATTATGAAATGGGCGATGTTTTTTCGGGTATTGATATAGAAAAAAGAAAACTCATCGGACAGAGAAGCTCTAAAAGTCCCCCGATATGTGAGGATTGCGCGATAAAAAACCGGTGCAATCACACATGCGGCTGTTTGAACCGTCAGGCGACGGGCAATATATCGGAGGTTTCACCCGTGCAATGCGCGCACGAAAGAATATTGATACCGATTGCGGATTCTATCGCCGAAAGGTTATATAAAGAAAAAAATTCGCTTTTTATACATAAGCATTATAACGAATTTTATCCCGTGCTTTCACTTGTTGAGGACAGGTCGGAAAAGTAAACAAAAAAACAAATAAAAAAGGGTGGCGTAATTTAAATATGGATTATACGGAAAACACAGAAAAAACAAAAGTTTTATGCCTTTTTGGCGGGAATTCGACTGAGTACGAAGTATCCTGCCGCTCGTTTTGCAGTGTCGCGAACAATATAGACGAAGAAAAATTCGATGTTGTAAAAGTCGGGATAACGAAATCGGGCGAATGGAATATATACACGGGTGAAAACGAAAATATAAAAAATCTCACTTGGATTGACGATACGGATAATCTTTTCCCGTGCGCTTTGATTCCCCAAACAAGAATAAATCCAAAAGCGTGTCTTTATGAATTTAGCGGCGATAATTTTAAAAAGATTGATATTGACGTTATACTGCCGATAGTCCACGGCACGAACGGTGAGGACGGGACAATTCAGGGTATATCAAAAATGTACGGNATACCGTGCGGCGGAGCNGATATTGTCGGGTCGATATGTTCATACGACAAAGTCATAGCGAAGATTTTATGCGCTGATATAGATGATTTATACATGGCGGATTATATCGCGTTTAAAAAATATGATTTCGATAAATCGGAAGAAGAACGCGAAGAAATATTGGATTTCGCCGTGGAAAATTTAAATTTCCCCATGTTTGTAAAACCCGCGAACGCGGGTTCATCTGTCGGGATATACAAAGTAAAAGAGAGAGAAACGCTTGTCTCTGCGATTCGCGCCGCTTTTGAATACGACGACAAAGTTATAATCGAAAAAAATATAACGGGAAAAGAAATAGAAGTCGCAGTGATGGGAAACGGCGGCGATTTGATAATATCCTGCCCCGGTGAAATAAACCCCAACGCCGATTTTTATGATTACGACACAAAATATATAAACGATACGGCGGAATATTTTATCCCCGCGAATATAGACGAAGAAACAGGGGAAAAAGTCCGCGAATTCGCGAAAAAAGTATATATGTCCGTAGGAGCGGGAGGATTTTCACGCATTGACTTTTTTGTTGATGAAAACAATAAAATATATTTCAACGAAATAAACACAATCCCCGGTTTTACCGAAATAAGCATGTTCGCAAAACTTATGATATATCATGAAAAAATAACATATAAAGACGTAATCACAAAAATAATAGAACTTGCGTTGCTGAGGGTGAATATATAATATGGGCGGTAATATAAAAAATACAGATACGCGACCCGTCGGGATTTTCGATTCGGGACTTGGGGGCTTATGCGCCGTTCGCGAGGCTTTGAAAATTCTGCCGTTTGAGGATATAGTATATTTCGGAGACTCGGGCAGAGTGCCATACGGAAGCCGTTCATATGACATTATAAAAAAATACGCGCGGCAGGATATAAATTTTTTACGGAGCAAAGACGTTAAAATTATTTTAATAGCGTGCGGAACAGTCGCGTCTGTCGCGATAAACGATTTAAAAGAAGCGTTTCCCGATATTCCGATTATCGGCGTAGTCGAGAGCGCGTGCGAAAAAGCCGTCGGGATTTCACATGAAAAACACAACAAAAAAATCGGGGTTATAGGGACAGAAGCGACAATATCAAAAGGCGTGTATAAAAAATATATCACGGAGCTTGACGAAAACTGCGAGGTTTACGGTAAATCATGCCCGTTGTTTGTTCCTCTTGTTGAACACGGAAACATACGCGACAAAGATTTTTATATGATAACAAAATTAACCGCGGAAAAATATCTGAGGGAATTAAAAGATTTAAATTTATCGTCATTGATTCTGGGCTGCACGCATTATCCCATGATAAAAGAGATAATCGGCGAGGTTATGGGTGAACAGACAGAGTTGACAGACGCAGGTCTCGAAGCCGCTTACAGGTTAAAAAAAGAGCTGACAGAAAAAAATCTGTCAACCAATGCAAAAACAAAAGGCAAACTTGATATATATATCAGCGATGAGGGGATAAATTTCAGGAATATCGCGTCGAATTTTTTGGGGTTTGATATAAATTCAGACGTAACGAAAATAGATATAGAAAAATATTAAAATTTGTATAAGGGCGACCGGAAACGGTCGCTCTTGCAAATTATCCCAAATGTTATATTATATATAATATATTAAAACAAATTTTATAAAAAACGATTGATTATTCATAAAAAATCTGTTATTATATTATATTAGCCTATAAGTAGGTGAAACGGATAAAATTAAGATAAAAATATATAGATTTAAATAAAGACAAAGAAGCGTAAAGAAGGTGTTTAAAATGAGCGGTTTGGCGAAAGCGGACGGCGGCAAATTTAATTTTAAAGTGAAAATGGTCCGGACAGATTTGGCTTGCCGCGAATATCTTTTCGGTATGGGATTCGGAATGAGCGGTAATCTCCCCGAAGCCGATTCCTCTTTTATATATCAAAATTCGGATTACATATCAAAACTTTATTTTATAAATAACTATTCGGGCGGGATTCTCTCACAAAATAACAGTGATAACTCCGATAAAACAGAAGAAATTCCCGACAAATACAAGTATTTTATAAGAGCGGACAAACCTTCCGACGCGGAATTAGTCGGCGCGTTCAAAAAAAATCTTGTTATGCTCGCTAACCGTGAAAAAATCGGGCATAATGTTTTTTATAACGGACTTGCCGGATATGAAAAACCGAAACTGCAAACACAGGATAATTCAGCCGCAAACGAGTTGAATTTTGAGGAGTTCCCCGATTTCGCGGATTTCGCGGAGTTTGTCGAATCTGTTTTACTCGGCGATGATTTTTTTAATGAATTTCAGGATAATTTCTATCCGGAAGATAATTCAGACGGTGAAACAGAAGAAGATAACGGCGGCGATAATGACGATGATAAAGAAGATAAAAATGATATATTCAGTGAAAATCCGCCGATAAACCAAAAAAATGACGATGAAATAAAAGAGATATTAAATTTAAACAACGTTTATAACAGTGATTTGTATAAAACGAGTAAAATGTCGTATGATTTTAATATTCAGGGGGAAATAAATCTTACGAAAAACGGTTTAATCACCGTAAAATACGCCGAAGTTGAGACAACGGGATTCAATACATATACGCAGTTTGTATTTAACCCCGAAAACAGGGATATTTTAACGCTTCGTAAAAAATTCTTTTTTGACGATTGGTTTATGCTGGAAAAGGGTAAAAGAATATCAGTTGAAAAAAGGGGACATTATTCGGGCGAAATCATGACGACCGCTACAAAAGAGCTTGTGAATAATATCACGCCCGATGGAGGGGAAATGAAAATTTCGTATATAATAGAAACAGACGGAGTTCCCACAGAGGAAATAAGTTATCATATATACGCGGAAGCGGTCGTGTGATAAAATCAAAACAACACAAAATTTATATTAAAAAATTACGGGAGAACAAATCCGATGAAATTAAAATCGAGAAAAAACAAAAAATTTAAAAATACGGTAAAAACCGTTATATGCCTTTTACTCTGCGTTGTATTCGGGTTACAGGGTTTCGCGTTTGAATGGAATCCGGCAGACGGCAGGGATAAATACAAGGACCGTGTCTCTGTATTTGATGAAAAATATAAAAATTATTACATGAAAGTTAATGTTGACGAAGAAACAGAAAAAATTCTCGGCGATATAAGTCCCGAAATCGACGAAATGCTTGATTATTACGTTGAATACAGTCTTTACGGACTTGACAGAGACCAAGCGGTTAAAACCATGATACGGCAGTTTTTATGGGATTATCCCGACGCTGTCTCTCTTCTGGGCGAATCACTTCTCACGGCGTTTGACCCGTTTGGCGGTTATTATCCTCAGATAACATACGGCGAGCTTTTCTCGAACGAATATGTCGGATACGGTGTTGTACTCGGCGGTAAAGAAATGATAAACGGTAACGAATATTATACTTTTATAAAAGATTGTTTCTACGACAGCCCCGCTTATAAAGCAGGAATAAAAATCGGCGACGAAATAATAAAAATAGACGGTATAAACGTTGAAGATATGGGAGTAGCCGCAGTATCAAGCTGGCTGGGTTTCCAAAAAGATAAAATAACACTCACAGTAAGAAGAAACGGTAAAGAAATAAATATCTCAATGAGTAAACAGACTTTGGAAGCTCCGTCTATCTCAGTTCTCGCATATGAAGAAACGCGGACAGTTGAGGTAAAGGTCGCGAACTTTACAGACCAGTATATGCTTTATGATATTTTTTCACTGTTTGACTGGATTGTTGAGCTGGGTTTTGAAAATATAATAATCGATCTCCGCGATAATCTGGGCGGTGATTTAATGACAGCCCTTGAATTTTTGAATATGTTTGTACCCGAAGCGGGCGTTGTGTTATGTTCCGACAAAGATAAAGACGGGAATATCGAGAGTATAGAATCATCGGGAGACGGTATCGCGTTTGATAATATCTGTGTAATTACAAACGGTTACAGCGCGAGCGCGTCGGAGATATTCGCGTTATCGCTTAAAGAGATAGCAGGCGCGGTTATTATCGGTGAGCAGTCATACGGAAAAGGCGTAGGACAATATTATATCCCTCTTAAAAACGGTGACACCGCTGCGATTACAGCGTTTGAGATTCTGTCATCAAAAGGCACGAGTTATCACGGAGCGGGAATCGAACCCGATATAATATTATCTCCCGAATATATAGACGCGGAAAAACAAACATTGGGGCAGTTGAATTTTGTAAATTGTGTAAACATAAAAAAAGACGCCGACAACAAAGCTGTTCTCTCGTTAAATCAGAGGCTCGCACAGATAGGTTATATTTCCCCCGACGATATAACAAGCGTATGTACGGACAAAACAGTTTTAGCCGTTGAGATTTTCCAGAAATACAACGATTTACCCGTCGGGATAAATAAAATAGATTATATTTTCCTCGAATATCTGGATTATTACGCGAGATATTATTCGCCGAGCAGGTATCAGGAACGCGATGTACAGCTTGAATGCGCCGAAATTTATATAAACGAGGGTAAACGGGCGGCTGTCGATTATGCCGCAGAGCTTGAAAATATATCCGAAAACGCAGAAGAAAATATACCTGAAAACACAGAAGAACAGAATCAAGACGGGTGATAATTTAAATGTCTTTTAATCTTGAAAAACGCGGGGATTTGGAATATTTCGTTCCCTGTAATATAAACGGAGATAAAACCGCTGCAATTTTTTCGACAAGACTTGGCGGAGTTTCGGGCGGTGATGATAATTCACCGCTTCGGAGCATGAATCTCGCGTTTAATAAAAAATATGACAATCCCGAAAACACCGAAAAAAATTATAAAATAATCGCAGATACTCTCGGTTTTTCCGTCAATAATATAATATATACACGTCAGGGTCACACGGATAATATACTTATATGCGATAAAAAATTTTCAGAAACCAAAAAATTCCCCATGCCTGGCGAATATATATATGACGCGATGATTACGGATATACCCGAAATTTTATTGTCGGTACGCACGGCGGATTGTGTTCCCGTGTTGTTTTGGGACAAAGAACATAACGCAGTCGGNGCGGCGCATTGCGGCTGGCGCGGGACTTTACAGAAATTACAGCAAAAAACCGNGCTTAAAATGAGCGAGGTTTTCGGTACATCGTTAAACAATTTACAAATCGCGATAGGACCGTGTATATCAAAATGCTGTTATGAAGTCTCCGAAGAATTTTATATAAATTTTACGGAAACACTCGGAGAACGCGTAAAAATATATTTTAAAGAAAAAGGCTCAAAAAAATANATGTGCGATTTAAAAGGCATAAANAAAATGCTTTTANTCGATATAATCAGCGAAAACAATATAAATATATCTCCGAACTGTACATGCTGTGAGGAAAATAAATTTTTCTCGCACAGAAGACAGGGGGAAAACAGAGGCTCTCAGTCGTCGTTTATCGGTTTGAGAAAATAGGATTTTCACGGGCGGGGAACGGAGAACGAACGGGGTTTTTCCGCTTTTTTCTTTGCGGAAAAGAAAAAGCTCGCAAAAAAGAAACGATATATGGTGAGAAAATTTTCACGTTGTACGGGGAGACAAAAAACAGCCCAAATAAATCCAATAAATCAATAAATCGAAAAAAATCTAAGGAGAAAAAACAGAGAAATGGTAAAAATAATACACTGCGCCGATATTCATTTTGATTCGCCGTTCGTTTTAAACGACCCGCGAAACGCGGAATTGCGGCGAATGGATTTCAGAAGCGCGTTCGCGTCTCTTGTCATGTATGCAAAACATTGCGGCGCGAAAATATTTCTGATTTCCGGCGATTTGTTTGACGATGAATATATATCAAAAGATACGGCGAATTTAATTTCGAGGGAAATGGCGTCATATCCCGACTGCCGCTTTTTTATATCACCCGGGGACAGTGACCCGTATCATGCGAAAAGTCCGTATAAACTGATGAAATGGTCTGAAAATGTGCATATTTTCAAGTCAAACGATTTGACAAAAATAGAAATCCCCGAATTAAATGTTGATGTTTACGGTTATGCTTTTACATCAAATACTTTACTTGTAAATCCTTTTTCAAATAAAAAACCGCAGAATCAGGACAGGATAAATATACTTGTGGGTCATGGTGATATGAGTTCTCCCGATTCACAATTATGTCCCGTTACAAAAAATGATATTGGCAGAAGCGGATTTGATTATATAGCGTTCGGACATATTCATAACGGAACAGGAGTTGTAAAACTCGGTGACACATATTTTTCATACCCGGGATGTCTTGAAGGACGCGGATTTTTTGAACCCGATTATAAAGGCGCGATGTGCGGTGAGATAGATAAAGGCGTATGTGAATTAAAAGCGGTCAGATTTTCAAAAAGAAGATATGAGACAATACAGGTTGATATATCACAGCATGTGACAGAAAATCAAATAATCGAATCGGTGAGACTTGCGACAGCGAATTTCAGGGACGATACATCATTGAGGGTTGAACTTACAGGGATACTGCGACCGGGATTTATATTCAACGCACGTTCAATCGAGGAAAAATTCACAGGGTTTAATTATATCGAAGTGAAAAATAAAACCACACCGTATATAGACGCGAATAATTTGCGTTACGATAAAACAGTAAGAGGAATTTTTTTCAGGAAATTAGAGGGTAAACTGAACTCACAAGACCCGAAAGAAAGAGAAGAAGCAAAACTTGCGCTGCAATATGGGTTTAACGCTTTCATCGGGTTGAATATCATTGATTTTTGATAATATTTTGATTTAAATTTGATAATCACACAAACAAAAAAGACAAAAAAATAACACAGAAAGATAAAAATTTATGCTTATTGAAAGAATAGATATAGAAAGTTTCGGTATGCTTAAAAACGTGCATATCACCATCAACAACAGAATAAACGTGTTTTACGGAGCAAACGAATCCGGAAAATCTATGCTCGCGGCTTTTATAAAATTTATGTTTTTCGGATATACGGGAGCAAATTCACCCGAATTGGGCAAAAACGAAAAAAAATTATACACCCCATGGAATACAAACAAAGTCGCGGGGAGTATTATCATGCATTATAAAGACAGAAAATATAAAATCGAGCGGGAATATTCGGAATCCGCGAGGGAAAGAACACGGCTTATTGATTTGAGTACGAATATCACTTTACAGATTGAGGAAGAACCGGGTGAGTTTTTCTTTAAAATGAGTGAGGATGTTTTTACAAAAACCGCGTTTTTGAAACAATTTGAACCGAGTGAAATAGGCGGCGAAAATCTCGCGGGGATGATACAGAATATATTGTTTACAGCGGACGAGGATGTTAATACGCAGAAAACCCTCCAAAAATTAAAAGACGCGAAAGATATATTATTGAACGAAGAAAAAACGGACGGTATCGTGTTTAATCTTTTCAGTAAACGAGAAGCCTTGAAAAATTCGTTCGCGACGTCTGTCAACGACCAGAGAGAATTACTCCGCATGGAGGGCATGATAAAAGATTTGGAAGAAAAAATGCTCACCAACAACGCGAAACAAAATGAATTAAACGATGAGTTGGAGAATTACAAGGCGTATAACGCAAGTCAGGAATTGCAGAAAATAGAAAATTCGAGACGACAGGCGGAAAAATTAAAGGAAAACGCTGACAGAGTTACGGCAAGATACGCTCATGAGGATTTTATCCCGACAATGGAATATTCACGTCAGATTTTGGATTTGGCGTCGCAAATGGGCGAGAAAAAAGAAAAACTCCGCTCACATCTTGAACAGAGAAATATTTCACTCGCGAAATACAACGATTCACTCGAAAAAAACCAGAGTTTCAAGACAATTGAAAACGCCGGGGGAATCGAGGAGGTCGGGGAAGAATATGTTAAGATAAAGAAAAACGCGGATTTGTTCGGACGGCTTAAAATAATATCCGCCGTTTTAACGGTTTTATCTCTGGCAGGAGCGGCGGCATTGTATTTTTCGGATATAATCAAAACCCCGTTTGTTTTCTTTACGGGAGTGTTATTTATCGCGGGGATATTTTTGTTTTCGTATTTTGAAAAACAGAAAAAAGCAGGGATTGAGGAATTATATACGTCGTTTGATTTCAAAAACGAAACCGATTTTGCGTATGTTCTCGACGATTATCCCGATACGGAAGCGCAGCTTGAAATTTTAAAAACCGATTTGGACGAATGTGAAAAAATCGTTCTGGATTCGGAAAAAGAATTTGACGCGATATATTCAACCGCGAGGGAATTGTTATTACAATGGAACAGAACCCCCGAATCCGACGATAAAAAACCTGAGGATTTTATAAAATACGCGAATTTAGCATCGGAAGCCGCCGAGGAAATACAGAAAGCGCAGATGATTTATGAGCAGTATAAAGTTAAACTTGAGGCTATGCTTGAAAGTAACGACGAAAGAGCGTTGAGAAAACTTGCCGCCGCCGCGAGAAAACCGAATTACGATGAAAAACAGATAGCGCGCGAGCTTGATTTTATATCAAAAACCACAGCGAGTATGCGTGAAAAAGAGAGTGAAATAGGTAAAAATATCGCGACAATTTCAGCTAAACTTCCCGACCCTGTTATTATACAGAGCCAGACAAATTTCCTTGAAGAAAAAATAAGTGAACTGACGACAAAATATAACGCGTTAAAACTCGCGATAGAGACACTTACGTATTCATGCAACGAGTTGAAAAACAGTATCGCGCCGCGTTTAAGCGAATCTGTCGGGAATATGTTCCAGATGATGACGGGCGGAAAATACGAAAATTTATTGTCGGATAAAAATCTTGAACTCGAAATAAACGAGGACACGATAAAACGTAAAATTGAAAGTTTTTCCGCAGGAACACGCGACGCGGCGTATTTATGTCTGAGAATGGCACTGCTCGATTTACTTTTCGAGGAGGAAATGCCGCCGTTTATATGTGATGAATCGTTTTCAAATCTCGATTCACGCAGGCTTGAAAATCTTTTAAAAGTGCTTATCGCAATGTCGAGAAAAACGCAGATATTTGTATTCACATGTCACGAAAGGGAAGCGAATTTATTCGGGAATATCGACGCGAATATCACAAATATGCAGATGTATAATAAACAAAGATTGCAGTAATATAAAAAAACGCCCGCCGATTTTATAAGTCGGCGGGCGTTTTGATTTTTTTGTTTTCACAAAATCAATCTAAAAAATCTATTACTTTATTTATGATTTTACGCTTATTTTCGGGATTTATAACGTCGTTTTTCGGACTCATGAAAAGTATATCTTTTACATTTATTCTTTTTAATTCATCGTCAACGCTGTCTATTTTTTCATTTATAACGGACAAAGTAATCGATATTAATTTTTTCAGATAGTCGATATATTCCTGCCCCTCCATTAACTCTCCCCATAATATTTCGCGGCTTTCCCATA